>Ga0307981_1000011_pt1 | contig 231293 bp, 213 predicted proteins | sample OrgLakmetagen987_FD_201849 | JGI IMG/M metagenome (GOLD analysis project Ga0307981, IMG submission 201849) | Saline water microbial communities from Organic Lake, Antarctica - #987 | ecosystem: Environmental > Aquatic > Non-marine Saline and Alkaline > Saline | place: Antarctica: Organic Lake... | reverse complement strand
GTAGACATATCCATGGTGAGGCGGGGCTCCTGAAAATCTGCTTTTTTGGCTTCGACACCATAAAATTACAGCTTTTCAGAACGTTACGCCACCCTCACCAACACCTCATGCATAATTCGGGCTAAGTAAGAAAACTCTGCGCCGCATGATTCAAGGTTGCGGATTGCAGCGTCTTCGACCGAAATACGAAATACTCCGAATTCCGGAAAACTTAGCCGGAACGCGTCAAGATCGCCGAACTCTTCGAGTACGCCACTGATTGTTTGACCGGGAGCAATACGCCCGTCAGTTGTTCCATATGTGTCGTTAAAGTCATCTTGCATGGAAAAACCTTAGTTATCATAGGGTCTAAATTGCAAGCTGCAATATATGTGAAGGGCACCTCGAAAAATTGCAGCTGACGTGAACGCGTTTTAGATTTGCATGGTGATTTAGCGACGGGAATGTGGTCATGGCTCAGATGGGATTTTTTGATCTATCGGATTTCATGCAAGCCTGTCCCACCATCAAGCGTCAAAGTGGTGGGGCCTCTTGAGATAACATGATACGGCACGTGGATCGAAACATCAGCGATAACGACATCATATGACCTTATTGAAGAAGGCCTGGTTTGGTAATCCGATCCCGGTATTCCCGCTATGCTCCATCAAGCGCTGTTTCCGGAGTAGAACGCGCTGTTTCCACTGGATCTTCGATATGCGAATTTTCCGAGAGGGCAGGGCGACTACTCCTGATCAAAATCCAACAATGAGCCACCTCCTCCCCTGAAAACGCTATGAGCACCTGAACAGCTTCGATACCTCGCTCGAGGACTTCTAGACACAAGTGTCTAGACACGCGTGCCATCCCTCCGCTAGCGTCACGTAACGCCAGCCATCCAAGGGAGTCGCCCGATGAAATCACACTACCGCGTTGTCGTCATCGGTGGCGGCGTTGTCGGCGCTTCGGTGCTCTATCATCTTGCCAAGCTCGGATGGACCGATGTGGCGCTCGTCGAGCGTTCGGTCCTCACCGCAGGGTCGTCCTGGCATGCGGCGGGCGGCATCCACGCCCTCAACGCCGATCCCAACATCGCACAGCTTCAGGCCTACACCATCGACTTGCTGAGCGAGATCGAGACGGAATCGGGCCAGGACATCGGCCTGCACATGACCGGCGGGCTCACCATGGCAGGCACGCCGGACCGCTGGGAATGGCTGCAATCGGCCTACCGCACGTTCCAGTCTATCGGCATCACCGATTGCCGCCTCGTGAACGTCGAGGAGGCTGTGGCCCTCAACCCGCTTATGTCGGGCGAAGGGCTGCTGGGCGGCATGTGGGCCGACCGTGAGGGCTACATAGACACGACCGGCACGGTGCACGCTTATGCCGGTGCCGCCAAAAAACGCGGCGCCACAGTGATCGAGCATAACCGCGTTCTGGAGCTGAAACAAACGCTCGAAGGATGGGAAGTCGTCACGGAAAAGGGTACAATCCACTGCGAGCATGTGGTCAATGCCGGTGGTCTTTGGGCGAAACAATTGGGCCGCATGGCTGGGATCGAGCTGCCCGTCTCCCCGCTCAAGCATCACTATTTCATAACCGATACCGTGCCGGAACTGGCTGCGCTCGACTTCGAAGTGCCCATGACCGTAGACCTCGAAGGCTTTACCTATACGCGTCAGGATCAGAATGGCCTGCTGGTGGGCATATACGAGGTGAACCACGAGCACTGGGCCATGGACGGCGCGCCGTGGGACTACGGGATGGAGCTGTTCCAAGAGCAGACGGACCGGATCGAGCATGAGCTGATGATGGGCTATGGCCGCTATCCCGCGCTGGAGAATGTGGGCATCAAGACATGGGTGAACGGCGCGTTCACCTTCTCGCCCGATGGCAACCCACTGGTGGGCCCGGTGCCGGGCAAGCGCGGCTACTGGTCTGCCTGCGCCGTGATGGCGGGCTTTCTGCAAGGGGGCGGCGTGGGCAAATCCTTGGCGGAGTGGATGATCCACGGCGAGCCGGAGGCTGACGTCTACGGCATGGACGTGGCCCGCTACGGCATCTGGGCCGAAAACAAGCAGTATATCAAAGAGACCACCGGCCAATTCTATTCCCGCCGTTTCGTGATGACCTACCCGAACGAGCAACTGCCCGCAGGTCGCGCCCTCAAAACCGCAGGCGCCTATGCGGATATGACCGCCGCTGGCTGCCGCTGGGGCCAAAGCTGGGATCTCGAAGTGCCACTCTACTTTGCGCCGGAGGGGTTCGAAGAGAAGCCATCGCTGAAGCGGTCAAACGCCTTCGAGATAGTCGCCGCCGAGTGTAAATCGGTACGGACCAGCGTGGGCCTGCTGGACATCACCGGCTTCTCGCGCTTCGAGGTAACCGGCGAGGGAGCCGGAGATTGGCTGCAAACCATCTTCGCCACGAGACTGCCTAAACCGGGCCGCGCACGCCTGGCCGTGATGCTGGGCGAAGATGCGCGGCTTAAGGGCGACCTGACGCTCTTCAATTGGGGCAATGGCAGCTACTGGATCATGGGGAGTTACTATCTGCGTACTTGGCACTTGCGCTGGTTCAACGATCACATGGGCGAAGGCGTCGCGGTCCGCGATCTTGGGGAGGAAATCTCGGGCTTCTCACTCTCCGGTCCAAAGTCGCGCAAGGTGATGGAGCGGCTCAATGCCGCCGCGGCCGAGCTGCCCTTCATGGGGTGCGGGCAGTTCGACATCGGGCTGACCCGCACACGCATTGGACGCCTGTCAGTGACGGGCGAGTTAGGGTACGAAATTCACTGCCGCGCGGGCGATCACGCGATGCTCCGCCGCACGCTCTTGGCCGCAGGCGCAGACGACGGCATGACCGAAATCGGCTTCAACGCGCTTCTCTCGCTGCGACTGGAGAAAAGCTATGGCATCTGGTCGGCGGAGTTCACCCAAGGCTACACCGCTGCGATGACCGGCATGGACCGCTGGATCGACTGGGACAGGACAGGCTTCATCGGCCGCGATGCGGCACTTGCACAGCGAGACGGCAACGGCCCCGCCCAGCGCCAGGTCACGCTCGAGGTAGACGCCGATGGGGCGGACGCCAGCGGCTACGAGCCGATATGGCACGCAGGCAAGCAAGTCGGCTTCGTCACTTCCGGCGGGTTTGGCCACAGCACGGGCAAATCGCTCGCCATGGCGCTCGTGGATACAGATCACGCAAACCAAAACGCTGAGCTCAAAGTTCATATCGTCGGCATTGAACGGAGCGCCAAAGTCATCGCACCCTCTCCTTACGATCCAACAGGAAAGACCATGCGCGCATGAACGCCCCCATACGGCGCGGCGGCAGGCGCGGCCAACGCGCCACCGCCGCCGAGGCCCCTGCCCGCCAGCCGAATTACAGCCAGCTGAAAAACCCGTTCCCCCCCATGCGCGCCTTCAGCGATGATCATATCGCCGCCATGCACGAGGCCGCGCTGAACATCATCGAGACCCACGGCATCAAGGTACTTCTGCCGCAAGCGCGCGATCTCTTTCGCAAAGGCGGCGCGCGCGTGGACGACGACACCGAGATGGTCTTTCTGGGCCGCGATATTGTGGAAAGCGCCCTTGGCTCCGCGCCCAAATCCATACTGCTGTGCGCCCCCAACCCAAAACGCGACCTCACGATGGAGCTTGGCTCGCTCATCTTCCAACCGGGTGCGGGCGCGCCGCACGCCACCGACGGCGTCAGGGGCCGCCGCCCCGGCACAAGCGAGGATTTCTGCGATCTCATTCGCCTGACACAGCATTTTGACGTGCTCCACATGATCCCCCCGGTAGTGGAGCCACAGGACATCCCCATCCACCTGCGCCACTATTTCATGCAGGAGGCGCAAGCGCGCTTCACGGACAAGGTCCCCTTTGTCCTCGCCCGCGGCACGCCACAGGTGGAGGAATGCTTCGAGATGCTCAGCATGGTGAACGGGCTGAGCGATGAGGCATTTCAGGCACGACCGCGCTGCTACACGATCATCAACACAAACTCCCCGCGCACGCTCGATATACCGATGGCGCAAGGGCTGATCGACTTTGCCAAAGCCGGACAGGTGAGCATCGTGACGCCCTTCACGCTCATGGGTGCGATGGCCCCGATCACCGTCGCGGGCGCCATCACGCTCAGCCATGCGGAAGCCATGGCCGCGATCACCCTTACGCAGCTGACCCGCGCGGGCGCGCCCGTGTGCTACGGCACCTTCACCTCCAACGTCGATATGAAATCAGGCGCACCGGTGTTCGGCACGCCGGAGCATTTTCGCGCCTCGCTCGCCGCCGGACAACTCGCGCGGCACATCGGCCTGCCGTGGCGCAGCGCCACCGGATCGGCCAGCAACTCCAACGATGCCCAGGCCGCGAACGAAAGCCAGATGGGCACATGGGGCTGCCTGATGGGTGGTGCCACGGTCGTGCTCCACTCTGCCGGCTGGTTGGAAGGCGGGTTGACCGTATCCTACGAGAAACTCATCTGCGATGTCGAAGTCCTCAACATGATGGCGGAGCTGTGCAACGCAAATGACACCACCAGCAGCGACATGGGGCTGGACGCGATTGCCGATGTGGCCCCCTCCGGGCACTTCTTCGGCACCGACCACACGATGGAGCGGTATCAGACGGAGTTCTACCAGCCCGTCGTGCACGACTACGCCAACTACGGCACATGGACAGAGCGCGGCGCGCCCGACGCCACCAAACGCGCCACGACCCTGTGGCAAGATATCCTGAGCCAACCGCCCAAGATCTCAGTGGACCAAGACCGCCTCGCCACCCTGCAAGAATACATCGCCAAACGCACCGCCGCCGGTGGTGCAGCCCCCGTCAGTTGATGGACGATGCAGCGACGGGAAATGTAAAGGCGACGCGCGAAGACTGGCTCGAGGCGGCGCTCGACACGCTGGTGATGGACGGGATCGAACAGGTCAAGATCATGCCGCTGGCCACACGGCTGGCGGTGTCGCGCTCCAGCTTCTACTGGTATTTCAAGTCGCGGCAGGACCTGCTGGATGCCCTGCTAGACACGTGGCAGCACAGCAATACGGCGGCGATTGTCGGGGGCGCCAGCCGCCCGCACGAAACGATCACCGGTGCCGTCTGTCACATCTTTTTATGTTTTCTGGACCCCGCACGGTTCAACAACCGCCTCGATTTCGCGATCCGCGACTGGTCGCGCCGCGATGCTTGCGTGCGCCGTCGCCTGCACGCCTCGGATGCCGACCGGATCGAGGCGCTGAGCGCGATGTTCAAACGCTTCGACTATCCGGCAAGTGAGGCGATCACCCGCGCGCGTGTCCTCTACTACATGCAAATCGGCTATTTCGACGCGGACTTGAATGAGCCGCTGTCCGAGCGCCAGCCGTTCACCAGCGACTATGTCCTGACCTTCACGGGCAAGCGCCCGAGCAGCGCCGAAGTGGCAGCATTGGACCGCGCCCTTGCCGCAGTTTCACTCTAGCCGTCGATCAGGATCGCGCGGAAGTCGTTGACGTTCGTGCCAGTGGGTCCGGTGACGAACAGGCTTCCCGCCGCCTCGAACGCGCCCCAGGCATCATTGCGCCGCAGGGCGTCGGAGGGGTCCACCCCCGCCGTGCGCATGGCCGCCGTGGTTGTCCCATCCGCAAACGCACCCGCATTGTCTTCGGAACCGTCGATCCCGTCGGTATCGGCCGCCAGTGCCGCGATACCCACGCATCCCTCGATCCCCTGCGCCAAGCCCAGCAGGAATGCCGTGTTGCGCCCGCCGCGTCCGTCAGTGTGGCGTAGGGTCACGGTCGTCTCGCCACCGGAGAGGATCACAACCGGTGATGTGAACGGGCGGCCCTGCGCCACCACTTCGCGTGCAATGGCGGCGTGCATCTGACCGATCACATCGGCCTCCCCCTCAATCGCGTCCGACAGGATCACGGCGGGAATACCCGCCTCTTGGGCCTTCGCCGCCGCCGCCTCCAGCGACAGGCGGGCGGAGGCGATAACCCGCACCTCATGGCCCTCAAACACCGGATCGTCGGGGTGTGGCGCGGCGCTCAACGCGCTCAATACATTCGCAGGTAAGACAATCCCCCGCGCCGCAATCATCGCGCGCGCGTTCGCCAGCGTTACCGCATCCGGCACCGTGGGGCCGGAGGCCACCTGTGCAGGATCATCGCCGGGCACATCCGAGACGACGAGGCTCACCACCTTTGCGGGGAATGCTGCTGCGGCAAGCCGCCCGCCCTTGATCCCGCTTGCGTGTTTGCGGATCGCGTTCATCACGCCGATGGGCGCACCACTGGCCAGCAGGGCCTGATTGAGGGCCTGCTCATCGGCAAGGGTCAGGCCCGCGGGCGGGCACGGCAACAGGGCCGATCCGCCGCCACAGATCAGCGCCACCACCAGATCGTCCGATCCCAGATCGCGCACGGCATCGAACATCGCTTCCGTCGCGGCGAGGCCTGCGGAGTCCGGCACCGGGTGGGCTGCTTCCATCACGCGGATGCTGCGCGTCGCACAGCCGTAGCCGTAGCGCGTCACGACCACACCGCTGAGCGGCCCCTCCCACATCTCTTCGAACGCTGCTGCCAATTGCGCGGCGCCCTTGCCTGCCCCGATGACGATCGTGCGCCCTTTCGGGATCGGCGGTAGATGCGGGCGCAGCGCCGCTTTTGCGTCCGCCGCCCTGACCGCGGCCTCGAACAGACCCGTCAGAAACGCTTGCTTCTCCGGGTCGATCACCTCGCGTACTGCGCGCGCAATACCGCCTTTTGCACCTTCCCCATGGCATTGCGCGGCAGCGCATCGACGATTTCATAGGCACGCGGCTGTTTGAACCGTGCCAATGCGGCACCGACCTCCCCCTTGAGCGCGTCGAGATCAATCTGGCCCCCCGCCACCGCCACCAGCACCGCAAGCGGCACCTCGCCCAGATCGGCATCGGGGACGCCGACAACGGCACTTTCCAGCACGCCCGGCTGCGCGTCCAAGACCAGCTCAAGCTCCTTGGGATAGATGTTGTAGCCGCCCGAAATGATCAGATCTTTGCCGCGCCCCACGATGGTGACATAGCCATCCGCGTCCTGCACGCCCAGATCACCGGTGATGAACCAGCCATCGGGGCGCATCTCCGCTTCGGTCTTTTGCGGCATGTTCCAATATCCCAAAAACACGTTCGGCCCGCGCACTTCGACCACGCCCGTCTCGCCACGCGGCAGCTCCACCCCACCTGCGTCGACGATGCGCAAATCAACATCCGGCAAGGGCAAGCCGACCGTGCCCGCGCGCCGCTCCCCCTCGTAGGGATTGGAGGTGTTCATATTTGTCTCCGTCATGCCGTAGCGCTCCAGAATACGGTGGCCCGTCCGCGCCTCGAATGCCACATGCGTGTCAGCCAACAACGGCGCGGAGCCGGAGATGAACAGCCGCATATTCGCCGCGACCTCGCGGTCAAACCGCGCATCGTCGAGCAGGCGGGTGTAGAACGTGGGCACCCCCATCATCGAGGTGGCGCGCGGCATCCACGCGATCAGCTGATCCACATCCAGCTTGGGCATGAACACCATCGCACCCCCCGCGATCGACATCACATTGCTCGCCACGAACAGGCCATGCGTGTGGAAAATCGGCAGCGCGTGCAGCAGGACGTCATCGCGTGTGAACTGCCACAGCTGCGTGATCGTCACTGCGTTGGAGATCAGATTTTTCTGGCTCAGCATCGCACCCTTGGAGCGGCCCGTGGTGCCGGAGGTATAGAGAAAGGCCGCCAGATCGTCCTGATGCCGCTCGACCGTGTCGAAGGTCTCTTCCTGCGCGTCAGCCAGATCGCTCAGGCTGCCGCCATTCGCGTCCAGCGTGGCGAAAGCGCCCGCAAGCCCCGTCAACTCGACCTCCCGCGCCGGATCACCCACCAGCAGAACCGCACCGCTATCCTCCACGAAATAGCGCAGCTCACCCGCCGTATAGGCGGTGTTGAGCGGCAGAAAAATCGCGCCCACCTGCGCGCAAGCCGCATACAGCGCCAGAATGTCGGGGCATTTCTCGGCCTGCACCGCCACCCGGTCCCCCGCATACACCCGCAAGCCCCGCAGCGCATGCGCCAGTTGCGCCGCACGGCGCAAAAACGCGTCGTGCGTGATAACGGTGCCATCGGGCAGATACAGAAATGGTGTGTCGCGGCCTGCATGCGGTGCAAACAGCGTGTCGTAGAGGGGGTTGTTCATTGGGCGGTGCCTTTAGTTTATTTGTCGCACCTTAACCCAGCATGTCGTCAGTGAAAATCACGAGATTTCGGGATCACCCTAACATCGCGCGGGTGTTTGCGCCCGCCACTCACCTGTGAGGGCAGCGGGTGGGTCACGTGATCGCCGCGCACGCTGGTCGCTGGCATTTGCGCATCCCCCAGCGTATCGAGCCGCGCCGTGCGGTCCTCCAACCGGTCGGCCACCACATGGATCACACGCCCGTCCGTCTGCACGCGGCCGTGCACCACCATGAGCCGCGCAGTCATGATCAGCGCGCGGTAATGCTCGAACATCTTGGGCCAGATCACAAGGTTCGCCACCCCGTCCTCATCCTCCAGCGTGATGAAACACACGCCTTTGGCGCTGCCGGGTTTTTGCCGCACCAACACCAGACCAGCCAGGGACACCCGCTGCCCGTGGCCCATGTGGATGAGGTTGTGTGTGCTGGCAAATCCCTGTTTGCGCAATGAGCCCCGAAAAAACGCCATCGGATGCGCCTTGAGGCTCAGACGCAGGGTCTGGTAATCAGCGACCACATGCTCGGCCTGCGCCATGGCGGGCAGGGCCACTTCAGGCTCCCGCCCCTCGCCCGCCGCCTCCGCGTGATCGAACAGCGCGAGCGCCGGCGCATCGCGCAACCCCTGCGCCTGCCACAGCGCCTGCCGCCGGTCGATGCCGCAAGAGCGGAAGGCATCCACCGCCGCCAGCTTGCCCATCTGCCCCCGGTCCAGCTTGGCGCGTGCCTTCACATCCGCCACATCCACAAACGGCTCGGTGCGGGCATGCATCAGCCGCGCGGCGGCATCCATGCGCATCCCGTCCACCTGCCGCAGCCCCAGCCGCAGGGCGAAGCCCTCCGCACACGGCTCAAGCGTGCAGTCCCAATCGGAGTAATTCACATCCACACCGCGCACCTCCACACCATGCTCACGCGCATCCCGCACGATTTGCGCGGGCGCGTAGAACCCCATCGGCTGGGAGTTGAGCAACCCGCAAGCAAACGCAGCAGGGTAATGGCATTTCATCCAGCTCGACACATAGACCAACTTGGCAAAGCTCGCCGCATGGCTCTCGGGAAAGCCGTAATCGCCGAAGCCCTTGATCTGGTTGAAACACCGCGCGGCAAACTCAGCGTCATAGCCGCGCTCGGTCATCCGCCCCACCATCTTTTGCTGCAACAGCTCGATGGTGCCGCGCGAGCGGAACGTCGCCATGGCCTTGCGCAGCTCATTGGCCTCCTTTGGGCTGAAGCGTGCAGCATCAATAGCGATTTTCATCGCCTGCTCCTGAAAAATCGGCACGCCCAACGTGCGGCCCACGATCTTCATCAGCTCGTCCTGCGGATGCTCCGGCCCCGGCGCGGGGTAGACCACCCCCTCCAGCCCCTGCCGCCGCCGCAGGTAAGGATGCACCATCTCGCCCTGAATGGGGCCGGGCCGCACGATCGCCACTTCGATCACCAGATCGTAGAACTTGCGCGGGCGCAGCTTGGGCAGCATCGCCATCTGCGCCCGGCTCTCCACCTGAAACACGCCCAAGCTGTCACCCGCACACAGCATGTCATAGGTATCCTCGTCATCGGACGGTATGCTCGCCAGATCATGCTGGACGTCGTAATGTGCGCCCAACAGGTCGAAGACCTTCGCGATACAGGTCAGCATCCCCAGCGCCAGAATATCCACCTTGAAAATGCCCAGTGCGTCGATGTCGTCCTTGTCCCACTCGATGAAACTGCGCTCTGGCATAGCGCCATTGCCAATCGGCACGATCTCCGTCAGAGGCCGTTCGGTCAGAATGAACCCGCCCACATGCTGGGATAAATGCCGCGGCATCCCCATCATCTGCCGCGCGATGGCGAGGACGCGGCGCAGATAAGGATCGCTGAGGTCCATGCCTGCGTCCTTGACGCGCTCGTCACCCATCTGGCCCTCGAAACTGCCCCAGACGGTGCTGGCAAGCTTGCTGGTCACATCCTCGCTCAGCCCCATCGCCTTGCCCACCTCGCGAATGGCACTGCGCGGGCGATAATGGATCACCGTCGCACAAAGCCCCGCACGCTCCCGGCCGTATTTGGCGTACATGTACTGGATCACCTCCTCGCGCCGCTCATGCTCGAAATCCACGTCGATGTCTGGCGGCTCGTCGCGCTCTTCGGACAGGAACCGCTCGAACAGCACGTCATGCTCCTCGGGGTCCACTGCCGTGATGCCCAGACAGAAACACACGACAGAGTTTGCCGCCGACCCACGCCCCTGACACAGGATCGGTGGGCTTGCCTCCTCACGTGCGAAGCGCACGATATCGTTGATGGTCAGGAAATACCGTGCGATCTTCTTGGAGCGGATCAGATCGAACTCCTTCTCGATGATTCCTCTGACACGCTCCGTCACACCGCCCGGATAGCGACACACGGCCCCCTCCCACGTCAGCTTCTCCAACTCCTCCATGGCGCTGCGCCCCTCGGGCACGATCTCATGTGGGTACTCGTATTTGAGATCATCCAGAGAGAACGCACAGGCATCCGCCACCTGACGCGTCGCCGCAATCGCATGTGGCCACGCGGCAAACAAACGGCACATCTCGGCGGGCGGCTTGAGGTACCGCTCGGCATTCGCCTCCAGCAGAAACCCCGCCGTGTCGATGGTCACCCCGTGGCGGATACAGGTCATCACATCCTGCAACGGCCGCCGCATCGGCGCGTGATACAGCACGTCATTCGTCGCCAATAGCCCCACCCCATGCCGCCGCGCGATCATGTCCAGCCGGTTGATCCGCGCCACGTCATCACCGCGGTAGAGATACGCCGCCCCCACATGCCGCAACGTCGGCAACGCACGGCACAGCCGCCCCAGCCCCGCTGCGAACACATCCAGATTTTCGGGCGGCATCACAATCAGCTGCACGCCTTCGCTGTGCGCCGCCACCATCTCCAGGGTCAGATGCGTCTCGCCCTTGGCCTGCCAGCCTCCCTCCACATCCGCCATCTTGCCGCGTGACAAAAGCGTGCTCAGTCGCGCATAGGCCGCGCGATCCGTCGGATAAGCCAGCAGTTCCGTCCCGCACAACAGGACCAGCCGCGCCCCGATCACAGGCCGCACGCAGGCCGTGCGCGCCTCCACATGCACGCGCACCACGCCGGCCAATGTGTTGTGATCGGCCACGCCGACGGCGTGATAGCCCAGCATATTGGCCGTCACACTGAGGTCCACCGCGTCCGACGCCGCACGCAGGAACGAGAAGCACGTCGCCAGACCCAGCTCCACATAGGGGCCGGGGGGGTTCGGGTGAAACGGATCATCCTCCTCGTCGATCGATCTCCGCTTATGTCCTTCCTGCTGTGGCATCAGGTGGCAGCCTTTACCTTTATGTTACGGGAGGGTGGGAGGGGCGTCGCGGCACGCGCGCACCGTCACCCGAACACCCCCTGCACGAACCAGCGCGGCGCACCGCCCCGCGCATCCCCCACGATGCCTTCGCGAAACAGCCACAGCCGCCGCCCGTCCGTCACTTCCACCTTGTAATAATCGCGCAGCCGCGTGCCCGCGCGGTCGCGCCACCATTCCGGCGCAATCCGCTCCGGCCCCTCGAACCGCACCATCAGGAACGCGACCCGGCGCCACGAAAAACGCGCCGGCGGCCCCTCCGGCACCGCATAAAGCACGACGACCTCTTCAGCCGGATCGAACAGGCGCAGCGGGCGCTCGCGCGCGACCTCCACTGCGGCCTCCTCTCCTCCGGCGAGTGCCGGCACTGCACGCGCCACACGCTCGGGCTTGTGGCTTTGCACCCAGGCGTCCCAAGTCACCTTCGACGGCCCCAGCTTGGCCGTCAGCCTGTCCAGCAAGGCCGCCACATCCGCGCCTGCATCGCGCCCCCCGTCCAACCTGTCCTGGCGCAGCGAGAGCGGCTCGACCCTCAGCGCTTCCAGCGTCATCAAATCGAAGCCAAAGCCGGGGTCGATCCCGTCGAGTTTTCCGGCCACCAACCTCACGAAATGCGCGGCGTCCCGGCTGGCCTGCGCCGTTGACACATCGCGCGAGCGCCATTCGCCGTCCACACGGTAGATCGTCACGCGCAATTGTCGCGCGCCCTGCTCTGCCTGCGCCAGCTGCGCCGCCAGATCATCGGCCAGCCCTTCGAGCCAGGGCAGCGGATCAATCACCGGCTCCGCCATGCGTACCCGTGCCAAGCAGCGCACAGCCTCCGCCGGAGCATCCAGAGGATCGGCGCTGCGCCCCAGTGCGCGGTCCAGCAGTACCAGCGGATTGACCGCCTCCGCGGTCCCCGCAAACCGCCGCATCAATCCCACCCGTGGCACGGCTTCGAGCGCGCCAAGGGTGCGCAGGCCCAGACGCTCCAACAGGCGCACCGTCTCGCGCGGCAGACGCAATGCGGCCACCGGCAGCGGCGCGAGGAGCTCCACCACATCCGCGTCGTCACACATCGCCCCCTGCACGCCGAAACGTGCCAGCATCTGCGCCGCACCACGCGTGGGCGCCAACGCCAGCCGCGCCGAAAGCCCCTGCATGACAAGGCGCGCGTGCATGTCGCGCAGCAGGCGCGCCTCGCCACCGAACAGATGCGCCGCACCGCGCACATCCAGCAAAATACCGTCCGCCACACCTCCGTAGCCGTCGACAACCGTCCATGGACACCACCGCCGCGCCCAAAGCGCCACGCGCTTGAGCATCGCCTGATCGCCGCTCACATCGGCCTGCTCTACGTGCAGGTCCGGGTGGATCGCCTGCACATCGACGACACGCGCACCCGCGAGGATGCCACGCGCGGCGCCCGCAGCGTTGACCGCATGCACCACAAGTCCGTGCGTGCCCGTCGCAGCCAGCACGACCGGCACCGCCTCATCCGGCAGCGTGCGCTGTATGGCTGTCATCCGCTTCCAGCGATCCATCGCCAGATCGGGAAAGAAAACGGAGATTATTCTCGCTCCCTTCAGCCGCACGTCCGTCATGCGACCCCACTCTGGACACCGTCCAGGTCCCAGGCGCGCGTCCGCGTGCGCGAAACAACTCCGCCTCCCACACCGGCGCGCCGGGGGCGGCGGTGTTGTGGGGATGCGCATCCGACGGCAGCGAGCTTATGCGCCACCGCTCCCGCGCCGCCGACAGCCCTTCCACAGCGCCCGAACGGATCAGCCAGACCGGCACGCCGGAGGTCTCCGCCCGAAGCGCCAGCCGCTTGGTCGCCGTGAAGTCCAGCACAGGCGGCGCCCCATGCACCTCGCCCACGACGGCCGACAGACCAGCACAGGCCGCCCCCTCCTCCATCGCCCACAGCACATCGCGCGCATGGCTCACGTCCACCCGCAACAGCTTGACACCCCTCAAGGCGGGCCCGTAGACCCGACCGTTCTCCAGCCGCGAGGCGCGGTCCTGCACCCAAAGCACCGGCAGCTTGGAACGCGGCAGGCATGCCAGTACAAACGCCGTCACCGCCGCATCGAAGGGCCGCGCCGACAGCGCGTCCTTGAGCACCGGCTGCGGCACATCGGGCGTGGGCATATCCGCCACACCGCCCATACCTGACGTACGGCCCAGCCGTACTAACTGCCCATAAGAAGAATCGCTCATCATACATTTCTCCAGTTTGTTCTCTTTTTGTTCTATATGAAATACCCGATTTTCAAACCCTGTTTTTACCCCTCGCCGCGCATACATGCGCCACAGGCCCGCACCGTGCGCAATCTAGCCTGTATGAAATGCCCCGTGTACAAACACCGGGCAACCCAGTAGGGGCAGGCCAACTCCATCCCTAATCCGTTCAGGAACACCCTTTGTTAAAAACGATTCAAGACGCGTTGGCCGAGCAAGGCTATGACACAATGACACCCGTACAGGAGGCCGTTATCGCGCCTGCGCTTGACGGCGCAGACCTTCTGGTCTCGGCGCAGACAGGTTCGGGCAAGACCGTGGCCTTCGGCATGGCCATCGCGCCCACGCTCCTGGGTAATCTTGAGACATTTGGCCGCGCTGGCGCGCCGCTGGCGCTCGTGATCGCGCCCACGCGCGAGCTGGCGATGCAAGTCAGCCGTGAGCTGACATGGCTCTACGGCAAGGCGGGCGCGGTCGTGACCACCTGTGTAGGCGGCATGGACACCCGCACGGAGCGCCGCGCGCTCGATCGTGGCGCGCATGTGGTCGTCGCCACGCCGGGCCGCCTGTGCGACCATATCAAGCGCAATAACATCGACCTCACGGACATCCGCGCCGTGGTGCTGGACGAGGCGGACGAGATGCTCGATCTCGGCTTCCGCGAAGACCTTGAATTCATCCTGGGCGAATCCCCCGCCACGCGCCGCACGCTGATGTTCTCGGCCACGGTGCCCGCCGCCATCGCCAAGCTCGCCAAAAGCTACCAGCGCGATGCGCAGCGCGTCTCGGTCGTCTCGGACACCAAACAGCACGCGGATATCGAATACCGCGCCCTCACCGTGAACCCGCGCGACACCGAAAACGCGATCCTTAACATCCTGCGCTTCTACGAGGCGAAAAACGCGATCGTCTTCTGCAACACCCGTGCCGCCGTCGCGCGCCTCACCTCGCGTCTGACGAATCGCAACTTCTCCGTCGTGGCGCTCTCCGGTGAGCTGTCCCAGCAGGAGCGCACGAACGCGCTGCAAAGCTTGCGCGACGGGCGCGCGCGCGTCTGTGTCGCCACCGATGTGGCCGCACGCGGCATCGACCTACCCAATCTGGAACTGGTGATCCACGCCGATTTGCCGACCAACGCCGACACGCTGCTGCACCGCTCGGGCAGAACAGGGCGCGCGGGGCGCAAGGGCGTCTCCGCGATGATCGTCCCGCCCAAGATGCGCTCGAAGGCGACGCGCCTTCTGGGCTGGGCCAAGCTCAATGTGGAATGGGCGCTGCCGCCCTCCGCCGCAGAGGTGAACGCCGCCGATGAAGAGCGCCTGCTGAAAGATTCCGCATGGACAACGCCCGCGCCTGAAGACGCGGCGGAATTTGTCGCGACGCTGGTCGAGCGCTACACGCCAGCCCAACTCGCCACCGCATTCGTGAACCTGCACCGCGCGCGGGCCTCGGCCCCCGAAGATATGTCCAACCCCGGTGACGGCAAGGAAAACGCGCCGCGCATGGAGTTCGGCAAATCGGTATGGTTCACGGTCTCGACTGGTCGCAACGACGGTGCGGAGCCGCGCACGATCCTGCCGATGCTGTGCCGCGTGGGCGACATGACCCGCGACGACATCGGTGCCATCCGCGTGCAGCCGCGCCACTCCTACGTCGAAGTCGCCGAAGGCGCCGTGCCCAAACTGGTGAGCGCTCTTGGCCCCGACATGAAGGCCGAGGACGGCGTGACCCTGACGAGGATGGACGGCGTGCCTGACTTTGGCCCGCGCACGGGCCGTCCCGAGAACAAGGGCAGCGGCAAACCAAACTTCGACAAAGGGCCAAAGCCAGCGGCCCGTCGCGAGCCCGCCTATGACCCTGACGCTGCCAAGCCTGCGCGCAAGTCGCGCGAGGAAGCTCCCGCAGCGGAGTACAAACCACGCCCCGCAGCGGATAAACCACGCCCCGCTCCAGCGAAAGGCAAGCGCGACGCCACGCGTCCGCCCAAATCTCACAAGACCGACCGCACGCCGATGAAGCCCGGCGAGAAGCCCAAATCAAAACCGGCCTGGAAAGATGCAGGCGACACCCCAAGGGCAAAGCCAGCCGCCAAATCAGGTGCAAAAGCGGTTTGGAAAAAACCGGAGAAAGAGGCGGCACCACGTGCCGAAGGCAAGCCGGATGGCGGCGGGTACAACCGTGCCGCAGACGCCTCAAAACGCTTCACCCCTCCGGGCAAAAGCAAAAAACCCGCAGGCAAGCCCCCCGCACGCGCGGGCGACACGCGGCCGAGCCGCCCGAAGGGTGGCAAGAAATAGATACGCCGACAAAAAGGGCCGGAGCATCCGCTTCGGTCCTTTTTTCAAGTAGGCTCCAAGAAGCCTGAGCTCCGCCAAGCGTATGCCAATGGCCTGCGCGAAGGTGAGGCAGCGTATCGCAAAGCGATGCGCGAGAGCACACTCAAGGGCTTCAACAAGTCCCCCGGACCTTTTGCCGGGCTTTGCCCGGATCAGCCTTTGCCCTTCCACGGTACCATAATGCGCTCGGCGCCGCGCATCAACATATCGATGCCGAAACCGATCACACCGATCAGGATGATGCCCAGAATGACGATGTCGGTGTTCTGAAACTTGGACGCGACCATGATCATCATGCCTGCCCCCTTCTCCGCCGCGACCAGCTCGGCCGCAACGACAGTTCCCCAGCACACGCCCATCGCCACACGCGCACCCGTAAAAATCTCTGGCAACGAGTTTGGGATGATCACATAACGCATGATCTGCCATTTACTGGCTCCCAATGAATAGGCCGCATGCACCTTGGAGATGCTAACGCCCGACACCCCTGACCGCGCCGCGATGGCCATGATCCAGAGTGCGGCGAGAAACAGCAAGATGATCTTGCCCGTCTCGCCGATGCCCGCCCAGATGATCACCAGCGGGATCAGCGCCAGCGGCGGCACCGGGCGCATGAATTCCACGATCGGGTCGAACCAACCACGAAACCAGTTGCTCAGCCCCATGGCATAGCCCAGCGGGATCCCAACAATCGCGCCGCAGACGAAGCCCGCCACGACACGAAACAGCGACCAGCCCAGATGCCCCAGCAAGGAGGTGCCGCGAAAGCCCTCGTCGATGACCCTGAGCGTGCGATCAAACACCGCTTCGGGCGAGGGCAGATATAGCGGCTCCATCTGCAAGCCATTGTCGGGCGCAAAATTCGGTGTGCCCTTGTCGGAAATCGTGACCGACCCGCCCTCGATCTGCACCGTGTCACCGGGCATCACACGTGTACCGTTGATCGCGATCACCTGTGCACCATCCGCGCGCTTCACCTCGTCGTTGCCATCAAAGGAGACCAGCTGGCTGCGGTATTGCGCGACCTTGATACTATCGTTCTTGGCAAAGCCCTCACCGGGCTCGACCGTCGGCGCATCGGGGTTCTCTTCGCGGTCATGCACGAGGATGGCTACCGTTGCCGTATCGGTCTCGCCGTTGGCCTCCACCGTCATCTCGAACGAAGTCGTCCCTTCGAACGGAGCGGGCGCATGCAGGAAACTCGGAATGAGCGAGGAGCCGGTGAACATCCCCCACAGCAAGAACAGCGTCAGGATCGAGATGATTCCCGCGGCACGGTTGGGGCGCACCGCGCTCTCATCGCCGAATGTCACGGTTTTGAGCGACGTGTAGCCGTCTTTTGTCACGGCGACGCGGGTGAAGACGAAAGCGGCGACAGCGAAGATGCCGACATAGACGGCAAGCAAGATTATACCGGTCATGCGCTGGCCTCCGAGCGGCCCATAATCTCTTCTTCCATATCCCAGATCATACCCAGTATCTCCTCGCGTTTCACCGCGAAATCGGGGTGCTTCTTGACCTCTCGCAGGTCGGAATTCACACCAAGCTCCGCAAATGGCAAACGGTATTCCTTGTGTATGCGACCGGGGCGCGGGGCCATCACGATCAGACGCTCGCCCAGCAGCAGCGCCTCCTCGACCGAGTGGGTGATCAGGATGATCGTCTTGCCTGTCTCTTTCCACAGCTTGAGCACGAGACTCTGCATCTTCTCCCGCGTCAACGCATCGAGCGCGCCCAGCGGCTCGTCCATCAAGATTACGTCCGGGTCATTGGCGAGGCAACGGGCCAGTGCCACACGCTGCTGCATCCCGCCCGACAGCTCGTAGACCGCCTTTTCCTTGAAATCCTGCAGCCCCACCACACCCATCAAGTGGTCGACAATCTCGGCCTTGTTGTTCTTTGGCATGCCCTTCATCGAGGGACCAAAACCTACATTCTCGCGCACGCTCATCCATTCGAACAGCGCACCTTGCTGGAACACCATGCCGCGTTCGGCATCGGGGCCTTTGATCTCGTGACCGTTGAGGGTCATCACCCCCTCTGTCGGTGCCAGAAACCCCGCAACGATGTTGAGCAAGGTCGTCTTGCCGCAACCCGACGGCCCCAACACGCTCAACAGTTCCCCGGCCTTGAGGTCGAGCGAGACGTCCTTGAGCGCCTGAACCGATCCGCCGCCGGGAATGTCGAACCGCATGGAGAGTTTTTCGATGGAAAGTCCGGACATGTCCCTGCTCTCTGGCCATGGCGTCTGGCCGGTACGGGCAGGGCGCACCTGCCGCGACTGTAGTGAGAAGTTTAAAGGGGCCCGGCGCAAGAATGATGCGCCGAGCCCCGCATAATCTCGAAAGATTACATGCCGCTGACGGCTGTGAGAGGGCCTGTGTTCACTGTGCCGGAATAGTCTTCCAGCTTCCCGTCAATCGAGCCGCTCTCGAGGAACACGTCGGCCACGCCGCTCATGAATGTTTGGCTACCACCGCCGAACCATTTGGCGCTCAGCTGCTCTTCCACGGACGGAAAGGTGAAGCCGGCTAGCGTCTCGGCTGTCGCCTGCTCGTCCATGCCTGCATCCTGCGCGATCACGGGCAGCATTTTTGCAGCGTCATCGCCACCGGCGTTCCACATCGCATTGGCGTCTGCAGTCACTTTGAGGAATTTGGCAAGCTCTTCACCGTTCTCGGCCACGTAGGACGCAGGCGCCGACGTGACGTCGAACACCAGAATACCCAGCTCTTCCTTCTCGGCGCCGGTCAGCAGGATGTTGCCAGATTCCTTCATCCGGCGCAGCGCGCCACCCCATCCACAGGCCATGTCGACAGCACCCTGGCTCAGGGCTGCGGCACCCTCTGCCGGGGCCATATCGACGACCGACAAGCTGCCCACATCTACGCCAAAGTGGTCCATCTGCCTGAGAAAGCCGTAATGCGCGGCGGTGCCCAGCGGCACGGCGACCTTCTTGCCCGCAAGCTCACCGGCGGAGGTCTTGTCGATCTCCAGCGCGGAGGCCACGACGCAGTTGTCGTTCTCGGAATAGGACACGGCTACATCGACGGTCTGGATGTCCTGCCCGCCGGAGGTGGCGACCACGAACGGCGGCACACCCTGGCTCACGGAAATCTGCACATCGCCCGATGCCATGGCCGCCGACATTGCCACACCACTGTCGAAGCTCACCCAATTCACGGTCTTGCCCAGCGCCTCGTCGTAGGTTCCGTTCACTTTCGCGAACTGGAACGGCATCGGCCACTCAAGGAAATATCCGACGGTAATTTCACTATCGCTCTGCGCGAAAGCCGCTGTCGCCGTTATCGACATCACGGCGCCCGCGACGAACGCGCTTACTGTTTTCTTCATCATATTTGAACTCTCCCAGTTTCATTTTTGCCCGAGCCCCATTGCCGGGACCGGGATCGTTGGTTGCCTATACTCCAGGCGACCCCATTATCCTGTGGGATGATAGGCAAACTTGCAATATGGTTTGCGGGCCTGCGGGGTTGAGTGTTTGGCGCTTTTCCACAGCTCTTCGTGACCTTTCCGGTGGCAGACCCCTTCGTGATGCCAAAGCCGGAAACACAGGCAGCACGCCGCCTAGCCGCGGCCCGACGCCAAGGCTGTACGCACTGCGGTGCCTGCGGCATAAAGTCCGAGGACAAGTTCGGAGCAGGCAATGAGTCCAGTCCGCCGCCCATCGCCGCAGGCTCATCGGTAGTCCGCGCGCGTGCATACGCCTGCACCGGCCGCCATAGCGGACCTTTCGTTTCATGCGGCAATTTCACCGCCTGCACAGATTTCAGGCAGGGTTGGTAGCGAAACAAACGAACTTGAAACATGCCGTCTTCACATGACGGCAAAACTGGTCATACTTAACACAGTCCGCTGGCCCTATTTTTCCAAACGATTTGCCCGTCTAGTATAAAGGCAGGCACAACCCGAACTGCCGATTTCCTATTGCCCCTCTAACTTGAAAGGTCGCCACCATGGATGGAACATTTAACGAAAATGACATATCCCGCGTTGTCGAGGCGGACCGCGCCCATGTCTGGCACCACCTGAGCCAGCATAAACCTTATGAAACCAACGATCCGCGCATCATCGTGGAAGGCAAGGGCCTGCGCGTGTGGGACCAGCACGGCAAGGAACATATCGATGCTGTGGCGGGCGGCGTCTGGACAGTCAACGTGGGCTACGGGCGCGAATCGATTGCCAACGCCGTGCGCGACCAGCTGGTGAAGCTCAATTTCTTCGGCGGCACCGCAGGTTCGATCCCCGGCGCGATCTTTTCCGAGATGCTGATCGCCAAAATGCCGGGCATGAGCCGCGTCTACTATGCCTCCTCCGGCTCGGAGGCGAATGAGAAGGGCTTCAAGATGGTGCGCCAGATCGCGCACAAGCGCTATGGCGGAAAAAAGCACAAGATCCTCTACCGCGAGCGCGACTATCACGGCGGCACCATCGGCACGATGGCCGCAGGCGGGCAGGACGAGCGCAACGCGCAGTACGGACCGTTCCCCGATGGTTTCGTCCGCGTGCCCCACTGCCTTGAGTACCGCAAGCACGAACAGGATGGCGCGCCGGAGGACAACTACGGCGAATGGGCCGCCAATGAGATCGAGAAGATCATCCTGCGCGAGGGGCCGGAGACCGTCGGTGCGCTCTGCCTCGAGGCGGTGACGGCAGGCGGCGGCGTCATCACGCCCCCAGATGGCTATTGGGAGCGGATCCGCGAGATTTGCGATCAATACGACATCCTGCTGCACATCGACGAGGTTGTTTGTGGCCTTGGACGCACCGGCACTTGGTTCGGCTACCAGCATTACGGCATCAAGCCCGATATGGTCAGCATGGCCAAGGGGGTCGCCTCCGGCTATGCCGCGATCTCCTGTCTGGTCACCACCGAAGCCGTGTTCGACATGTTCAAGGACGACGCCTCCGATCACCTCAACTACTTCCGCGATATCTCGACCTTCGGCGGCTGCACCGCTGGCCCCGCCGCGGCCATCGAGAATATGAAGATCATCGAGCGTGAGAGCCTGTTGGAAAACACTCTCACGATGGGCCACTACATGCTCGAACAGCTCGAAGAGCTGTCGGACAAGCACCGCGCCATCGGGCAAGTGCGCGGCAAGGGCCTGTTCCTCGGTGCCGAGCTGGTCACCGATCGCGCCACGAAAGACCCGCTTCCCGAGAAGACCGTTGGCATGATCGTCGCTGATTGCATGCAACAGGGCGTGATCATCGGGGCGACCAACCGTTCGCTGCCGGGCAAGAACAATACGCTTTGCTTCTCACCTGCGCTGATTTGCACCAAGGACGACATTGACCAGATCATCACCGCCGTCGACGGAGCGATGGGCCGCGTCCTGAGCTGAAACTACCGACAGACAGCGTGAAAGGCCCCGCATATCCAGCGGGGCCTTTTTGCTATCCTCCGCAAATAGCGTCAAATTATTTGCCGTGGCGCCACCCGCAGCTAGCTATAGAACATTGTTATTTTCCAAGAACGAAGGCGTCGATATGAAACTGCTCCTCATGACCGCTGCTTTGGCCCTCGGCACAGCGGCTTCTGCCCAATCAACCAACATTCGCGTGGCTCCGGGCCATATGTGCGCGTTGAACAAATGCCTTTGGTTCTCCGACGATATGCAGATAGTCCAGACGTTTGACCGCGAATACGTCTCTGTCGCCCAATACCAACTGGAACCAAATTCCGTGATCTCCGGCCAAGTGTACCGCGAGATATTCGCCCTCGCCCTGCGGCAGGCTGGCGTCAACGACACCCGCTGACACCTGCCTCGCATTTCCGGTTTGTCTCACTGAGGATCATCTCACGCGGGCCAGAGTTCACGTCAGATGAATTCACCGGACAGCCGTTCGCCAAAGTCTCCAAGTTAGACACTCCGAACTCTTCCGTCCGGGTCAGGCAAACCGGCGCCAGCGCGGATTGAAAAACACTCGAAGAAACACTTATATACCTCATCAAGTGGATATGGTCGCCACAGCCGGGCGCTTCCCAATGCCTCGGCCGTGGATCAGAAAATTAACGTCGGGAAATTCTTCGCTGATCCACCAGAACGCCTCGATTGAATCGTGAATGAATTTACCGGTCAGTTCCAGTCGCGACACGGTCACCAGATGCTGATGTGCGCCAGCGATAGATAGGCCGAGCTCACGCCATCGAAGAACGCGACCGCATCCCCACAACCGATATGCTTGACCAGCTTTCGTCCGTAGACACGAGGCATCCGGCAGCAGCCTGTACCGGTGGTCATGTTCTTGCCGATGACAAACTGACGGTCGTTCATCCTGACTTGCGGCGGGTCGGCAACGATTGCGCTGCCTGAGTCGCACTATCTGGTGCACTACCTCGTCATATAGCGCGAACACACGGTCGCCCTGAAGACCCGGCACCGGCCTCGTGGTGATCGTGACGATGGGCATCATGCGGACCTGATCCTGCATGACCAAGTCGCCCCCGCGCAAAAAGTCGGTCTTTTTGCCATTCCTCCGCGTCTCATCGTAGGCGGGAAAATCGTCAAACGGCGTCACGCCTGCGGCACTACACACTTCCGGCACCGTCAGCAGGCGCACGCCCCGCGCGAGCACGCCATCCGCGTAAAGTGCCGCGGAACTGAACGCTTGGCGCGCATTGTGATCGAAGTTGTACAGAACCGCGTCAAACGCCGCAATCTCCGAAAAAGTGTTCGTCCGATTCAGAGCCGCCCTGACCTTCCCGCCACCACGACGGCCGACCCGCTCAAATATGCTCACCAACCGTGTCATGATAGACCCTATTCGCGCTGCAAACACTGGCAGATCAAAAGGGTCACTCCCTTTTGCGGCGATAATCACCGTAAGGCGTCCTGTGACCAGCGCAAACATCAGTCGGCACTCGCCGAACCGCCCCGTCCGGTTGGGGCAAGGCAGGCGTCCCTCATTTCGTATCAGACTAAGTCCAGATTGATCTGGAATTAAGTCCAGGATACAAAAGCATATGGCGCTCCCGGTCGAGACATTCTTTTTGCAGCCCGAGGCACAGGGCACGCTGCAATCGCAGATCCAGCAAGTGATCGCCCAAGGCATCCTGTCAGGTCGCTTTCAGCAAGGCGAAAAGCTCCCTTCGACGCGCAAACTGGCGCAGCATCTGGGCGTGAGCCGGATCACTGTGACCATCGCCTATACCGAACTTCTTGCGAATGACTACCTCACGTCCAGAGGGCGCTCCGGCTATTACGTCTCCGACAATGCCCCCAGCCCGCCCGATTTTTCACCCAGCCCCGATGCGGCGGATGCGGTGGACTGGAACCGCGCCATCGGGCAGCGCTTCAGCGGCGGCGTCACCCCGGCCAAGCCACAGGACTGGTCCCAGTATCGCTATCCCTTCGTCTACGGTCAGGCCGATCAGGGGCTCTTCGATCACGCCAATTGGCGGCTGTGCGCCTTGCAGGCGCTGGGGCAGCGCGATTTCAACTCCATGACAAGCGACTATTACGATCAGGACGATCCACAGCTGATCGATTTCATCTCTCGCCACACCTTGCCACGACGCGGGATTTCCGCAGCGCCCGCACAAATTTTGATCACGCTGGGCGCGCAAAATGCGCTCTGGCTCACGGCGCAGGTCCTGCTAACACAGCGGCGCCGGGCCGCACTTGAGGATCCGTGCTACCACGCGCTGCGCGACATTCTGATCCAGTCACGCTGTCATGTGACGCCCGTGCGCGTGGATCACGACGGCCTGCCGCCCGAAGCTGTGCCCCCCGACACCGACGTCATCTTCACCACCCCCAGCCACCAATGTCCTACCAACGCTACCATGCCCATGGCGCGCCGCCGCGCCCTGCTTGCCCGCGCCCGCGAGATCGACGCGCTGATCGTCGAGGACGACTATGAATTCGAGAGCTCCTTCCTGCGCGCGCCCTCACCTGCGCTCAAATCGCTCGATGCTGATGGCCGGGTGATCTATGTGGGCAGCTTTTCGAAATCCCTGTTCCCCGGTCTACGCCTCGGCTATCTCGTCGGATCGGAGGCGTTCATACGCGAGGCCCGCGCCCTGCGGGCCAGCGTGCTGCGCCACCCGCCCGGCCATATCCAACGCACCGCAGCCTACTTCCTGTCGCTTGGCCACTACGATGCGCTGGTGCGGCGCATGGGCCGCGCCCTGAACGAGCGGCGCGCCGCCATGATCGACGCGATCGCGCAGCACGGTCTCGACATCGCAGGCAAAGGCGCGCACGGCGGCTCCTCTTTCTGGATGCGCGCACCCGATGACGTGGACACGGAAATCCTCGCCGACCGCCTGCGCAACCGCAGCGTTCTTATAGAGCCGGGACATTCCTTCTTCGGCCGCGACAACCCACCCCAGAACTTCTACCGCCTCGGCTACTCATCCATTCCGACGGCGCGCATCGCCGCAGGCGTGCAAGCGCTTGCATCGGAAATTGACGCCATGGCCAGTGCTGGTCATATTTCAGCATAACAACTGGCCCTAACCCTAGTACGGAAGAGCCCCTACTGTCCGAACAAGCCAGATTCGCATTCAACGTAGCCAAGGATGACCTCCCATGAAAATGACCACCGAAGAAGCATTTGTAAAAACGCTCCAGCGCCACGGCATCCAACATGCCTTCGGTATCATCGGCTCCGCAATGATGCCGATCTCCGACATTTTTCCGAAGGCGGGGATCAAATTCTGGGACTGCGCCCATGAGGGCTCGGCGGGCATGATGTCGGACGGCTACACCCGCGCCACCGGCAAGATGTCGATGATGATCGCCCAGAACGGCCCGGGCATCACCAATTTCGTCACCGCCGTGAAAACCGCCTACTGGAACCACACGCCCCTGCTGCTCGTCACGCCTCAGGCCGCCAACAAGACCATCGGTCAGGGCGGGTTTCAGGAGATGGAGCAGATGAACCTCTTTGCCGATTGCGTGGCGTATCAGGAGGAGGTCCGCGACCCCTCCCGCGTGGCCGAAACGCTCAACCGTGTGATCATGCAGGCCAAACGCGCCTCCGGCCCCGCCCAGATCAACATTCCACGCGATTTCTGGACTCAAGTGATCGACATCGAAATCCCCGAAGTGGTGGAGTTCGAGCTGCCACAAGGCGGCGAGAACGCCGTGGCCCGCGCCGCCGACATGCTGTCGGACGCGAAGTTCCCGGTGATCCTCAACGGCGCCGGCGTCGTATTGGCCAAAGGCGGAATCGAGGCGTCGCGCATTCTGGCTGAACGGCTCGATGCGCCCGTCTGCGTCGGCTACCAGCACAACGACGCGTTCCCCGGCAATCATCCACTTTTCGCAGGCCCGCTGGGCTATAACGGCTCCAAGGCCGGCATGGAGCTGATCTCCAAGGCTGACGTCGTCCTGTGCCTCGGCACCCGCCTCAATCCCTTCTCGACCCTGCCGGGCTACGGTATTGATTATTGGCCGACGGGAGCCAAGGTCATCCAGGTCGACATCAACCCCGACCGCATCGGCCTGACCAAAAAGGTCACCGTGGGCATTGTCGGCGACGCTGCAAAAGTTGCACACTCCATCACCGCCAAACTTTCCGGCACCGCAGGCGACGCAGGCCGCGCCGACCGCACCGCCCTGATCGCCCAGACCAAATCGGCATGGGCGCAGGAACTCACCTCCATGACCGACGAGGCCGACGATCCCGGCACCGATTGGAACGTGCGGGCGCGCGCGGCCAAGCCCGACTGGATGAGCCCTCGCATGGCGTGGCGCGCGATCCAGCAAGCATTGCCCGTCGAGGCGATCATCAGCTCTGACATTGGCAACAACTGTGCCATCGGCAACGCCTATCCATCATTCAACGAGGGCCGCAAATATCTCGCGCCCGGCCTCTTCGGCCCCTGCGGCTACGGCCTGCCCGCCATCGTGGGCGCCAAGATCGGGCAACCGGACGTGCCCGTCGTGGGTTTCGCCGGTGACGGCGCGTTCGGCATCGCGGTGAACGAGCTGACGGCCATCGGTCGCGGTGACTGGCCCCCGGTCACGCAGATCGTGTTCCGCAACTACCAATGGGGCGCGGAAAAGCGCAACAGCACGCTCTGGTTCGACGATAATTTCGTCGGCACCGAGCTCGACGAGCAGGTCTCCTACGCCGGCATCGCACAGGCCTGCGGCCTGCAAGGTGTCGTCGCGCGCACGCAAGAGGAGCTGACCGCCGCGCTGGCCAAGGCGCTGGACGATCAGATGAACCACGGCAAGACCACGCTGATCGAGGCGATGATCAACCAGGAGCTGGGCGACCCCTTCCGCCGTGACGCGATGAAGGCGCCCGTCTCCGTCGCGGGCATCGACGCCGCCGACATGCGCGAGCCTCAGGTCTGAGGCATGGCGGATGACCGGCTGCTGGTGGTCAATGCAGGCTCGTCTTCGATCAAGACGGCCCTGTTCGATGGCGCGCTGCGGGAGATTTTGCGCATCGAGGCGACGGGCATCGGCGCAAGCGGCAGCGTCAAGGCCGCGGGCAAAAGCCGCGCCATGCCGCTGCCCGATCATACAACCGCACTTGCCGCAATTCTCGACCGGCTCGAGGAGCACGGCACCAAGCCCGCCGACCTGACCGCAGCAGCCCACCGCATCGTGCATGGCGGCCCGCATCTCACGCACGCGCAGCGCATCACTCCTGACGTGCGCGATGCAATCGCCGCCTGCATCCCGCTGGCCCCGCTGCACAACCCGCATCATATCGCCGCAATCGACGCGATCACCGCCATGACGCCCAACCTGCCGCAATGCGCCAGTTTCGACACCGCGTTCCACGCCACCAATCCGCAGGTCGCGCGCCGCTACGCCCTTCCACCCAGCGCACCGGCAGAACTGCGCCGCTATGGCTTCCACGGCACCAGCTACGCCGCCCTCGTTCGCGCCCTGCCCGCACAAAGCGGCACGCTTCCGCGCCGCCTGCTCGCTCTGCATCTGGGCAACGGCGCGTCACTCTGCGCGATCAAGGACGGCTCCTCCGTCGCCACCACCATGGGCTATTCCCCCCTCGGCGGCCTCACAATGGGCACCCGCGCGGGCGCCATCGATCCAGGTGCGGTGCTGGCGCTGGTGCGGACGCTCGGCGTGGATCAAGCCGAGCATATGCTCACCCATGAAAGCGGCCTACTCGGCCTTTCAGGGCAAAGCGCCGATATGCGCGACCTCCTCGACAGCCCGACGCCGGAGGCGACATTCGCCATAGCGCATTTTTGCTACTGGGCCGCGCGGCAAGCAGGCTCTATGATCGCGGCCATGGGCGGCATCGACGCCATCGCCTTCACCGGCGGTATCGGAGAGAACGCGGCTCTCCTCCGCGACGAAATCACCGCTCAGTTGTCATGGACGGGCCGCGTGCCCGTCTATACCGTACCCGCTACCGAAGAGCTGCATATCGCGCGCGAGGCCCTTGCCCTGCTCGGCGCGCTTCCATTAAAGGCCGCAAATGACCCATAAACAGCCCACACTGGACCTTAGCCCGCATGTCTCGGATGAGATACGCAAGACGACATGCTACATGTGCGCCTGCCGCTGCGGCATTGACGTGCACATGAAAAAGGATCCGCTGGGCGATCTCAAGGTCGCCTATATCGAGGGCAACCGCGACCATCCCGTGAACCAGGGCGTGCTCTGCGCCAAAGGCTCCGCCGGGATCATGCAGCACAACGCGCCCTCGCGCCTCAGCGCCCCCATGAAACGCGTCGGCGCGCGCGGCGAGGGTAAATTCGAGAAAATCAGCTGGGACGAAGCATACGACATCGCGGAGCAGTGGCTGCGCCCGATCCGCGAGAGTAATCCCGAAAAGCTCGCCTTTTTCACCGGCCGCGATCAGTCACAAAGCTTCACGTCCCTTTGGGCGCAGAGTTTCGGCACGCCCAATTACGCGGCCCACGGCGGCTTTTGCTCCGTCAACATGGCCGCGGCCGGCATCTACACCATGGGCGGCGCGTTTTGGGAGTTTGGCCAGCCGGATTGGGACCATACCAAGCTCTTCATGCTCTTCGGCGTGGCCGAGGATCACGACAGCAACCCCATTAAAATGGGCATCGGCAAGATCAAGGCACGCGGCGCACGGATCATCGGGGTGAACCCGATCCGCACCGGCTACAACGCCGTGGCGGATGACTGGGTCGGCATCACGCCGGGCACGGACGGTCTGTTCATCCTGTCGATGATTCACTGTCTGCTGGGCGCGGGCAAGATTGACCTGCACTACCTCGCGCAGTACACCGACGCCGCCGTGCTCCTGAACGCGGATGAGAAGTCGGCGGACTTCGGCCTCAAACTGCGCGACGAGAACGGCAAGGAACTGGTGATCGACCGCACCACAGGAAAGCCTGCGCCCTTCGACCAAAAAGGCGTGAAACCCGATCTCGCCGCCACATGGCGTGACGCGGGCATCACCCACCGCCCTGTTTTCCACCAAATGGCGGAGATGTACCTGGACCGGCAATATGCGCCTGAGAATGTGGCCGAGCGTTGCGGCATCTCCGCCTCCCGCATCCGCGCACTCGCTTCCGAGCTAGCGCGCGTCGCTTTTGAGGAGGCGTTCGAGCTTCCCATCGCGTGGACGGACTTCCGCGGCGAACATCATACCACGATGACAGGCCGCCCGGTCTCCTTCCACGCCATGCGCGGCATCTCCGCCCATGCCAACGGATTTCAGACCTGCCGCGCGCTGCACACGCTGCAAATCATCCTCGGCACCGTCGAAGTCCCGGGCGGTTTCCGTTTCAAGCCGCCCTACCCTAAACCCGCAACTGCCCACCCCAAACCGCATTGCAAAGTCACCCCCGGCGCACCGCTCGACGGCCCGCACCTCGGCTTCGTGCACGGCCCCGGCGATCTGGCTCTCAAGGACGACGGCAGCCCCGCCCGCATCGACAAGGCGTTCACCTGGGAAAACCCCATGTCCGCCCACGGCCTGATGCATATGGTGATTTCCAACGCCCACGCCGGGGACCCCTACAAGATCGACACGCTCTTCATGTACATGGCCAATATGTCGTGGAATTCTTCGATGAACACCACCGGCGTGCAGCATATGCTGACCGACCGCGACGATAGCAGCGAATACCTCATCCCGCACATCATCTACTCGGACGCCTACAGTTCTGAGATGGTCGCCTACGCCGACCTCATCCTGCCCGACACGACCTACCTTGAGCGGCACGACTGCATTTCCCTGCTCGACCGCCCCATTTGCGAGGCGGGCGCCGTGGCCGACGCCATACGCTGGCCCGTGGTAGAGCCTGACCGCAATGTCAAAGGTTTCCAGTCGGCGCTGTGCGATCTGGGCGCGCGCCTTGGCCTGCCTGCTTTCACCAACGAAGATGGCAGCCAGAAATACGCCGACTATGCCGACTATATCGTCAACCACGAGCGCCGCCCCGGCGTCGGTCCCCTCGCCGGTTGGCGCATGGGCGAAAATGGCCTGCAAGGTGGGCGCGGCGCCCCCAATGAAAGCCAACTCGACAACTACATCGCAAACGGCGGCTTCTTCACCCAACACATCCCCGAGGACGCCACCTATTACAAACCCTGGAACACCGCCTATCAGGACTGGGCCGTAAAAATGGGCCTCTTCGACAGCCCCCAGCCTTACCTCTTCAACCTCTACGCCGAGCCGATGCGCCGCTTCCAACGCGCCGCCGAAGGCCATGGCGACCGCCAGCCTCCCGATCACCTCCGCGCGCGCCTCAAACACACCATGTCACCCCTGCCGATCTGGTACGAGACCGACCAGCAGGGCAACGAAGGCTTCACCATCACCGCGCTGACACAACGCCCCATGGCCATGTACCACAGCTGGGGCAGCCAGAACGCATGGCTACGCCAACTCCACGGCCACAACCCGATGTACCTACCCACAAACCTCATGGCCGAGCATGATCTCAAAGACGGCGATTGGGCCGAGATCACCTCCCCACACGGCACCATCACCGTGCCCGTCATGGAAATGGCAGCCATGAACCGCAACACAATCTGGACATGGAACGCCATCGGCAAACGCAAGGGCGCATGGGCACTGGACAAAGAAGCCCCCGAGGCCACTAAAGGCTTCCTGCTCAACCACCTCATCCACGAGCTACTCCCGCCCAAGGGCGACGGATTGCGCTGGGCCAACTCAGACCCCATCACCGGCCAAGCCGCATGGTTCGACCTCAAAGTCGCGGTCAAAAAGGTCGCCGCCCCCAAAGACGCACAAAGCAAACCGAACATGCCACCAATAAACTCCCCCGTCGCAAAAGCCCCATCCGAGCTGAAATGGAAACTAGGCCAATGACGCCCATTTCTATTGGCCAAAAATACTCCGGGGGAGCAGGCCAAAGGCCTGTGGGGGCTGGCCCCCAATCACCATTCGCGCAGGAGTCCACGACATGACCAGCTTACCCGCCCAGACCCATAAAAAGCTCGGCCTCGTCATCGATCTCGACACCTGCGTCGGCTGCCACGCCTGCGTGATCTCGTGCAAAGGCTGGAACACCGAAAACTACGGCGCGCCCTTGTCGGACCAAGATCCTTACGGCGCCGACCCCTCCGGCACCTTTCTCAACCGCGTGCACAGCTACGAGGTCCAACCACCTCAGCTCAAAGACCAATCCGCCTCCGCGGCCCAGCTCGTCCACTTCCCCAAATCCTGCCTGCATTGCGAGGACGCGCCCTGCGTCACCGTCTGCCCCACGGGCGCAAGCTACAAGCGCGTCGAGGACGGAATCGTGCTCGTGAACGAGAGCGACTGCATCGGCTGCGGGCTGTGCGCCTGGGCCTGCCCCTACGGCGCCCGCGAAATGGACGTCGCCGAAGGCGTGATGAAAAAATGCACCCTCTGCGTGGACCGCATCTATAACGAGAACCTGCCCGAGATCGACCGCGAACCTGCCTGCGTGCGCACCTGCCCGTCGAACGCGCGCCACTTCGGCGATCTGGGTGATCCGAACTCGGACGTCAGCAGATTGGTTGCCGCGCGCAGTGGCATGGACCTCATGCCGGAGCAAGGCACCAAACCTGTGAACAAATACCTGCCGCCGCGCCCCAAGGACCAACTTTCCCGAAACGATGAGCAGATCGACGTCCTCGCCCCCTTCCTGGAGCCCGTCGCGACAGAGCTCAAAGGTTTCCTTGACTGGCTCGACAAGACGCTGGAGAAACTCTGATGCATCCCGCGCCTTCGGTCATCTTCTTCTCCACCTTCTCAGGCCTTGGGTTCGGTCTGCTGATCTTTCTCGGCCTCGGCATGCCCGCCACCACCGGCTTCAACGCGTTCATCTTCTTCGCCATCGCCTATTTGCTGGCGGTGGGCGGCCTGATCTCCTCCACCTTCCACCTGGGCCGACCCGAGCGCGCACTCAAGGCGTTCAGCCAATGGCGCAGCAGTTGGCTGTCGCGCGAGGCGTGGTGCGCTGTGGCGGCGCTGGTGCTCATGGCGGTCTACGGCGCAGGGCTGGTGTTTTTCGGCCAACGCTGGACGATCATCGGCTGGCTGGGCGCGCTCGCCTCCCTGGGCACCGTATTCACCACCTCCATGATCTACGGCCAGCTCAAGACGATCCCGCGCTGGAACAGCCCGCTGACACCCGCAAACTTCATCTCGCTGTGCATCGCCGGGGGCGCCCTGCTCGCCGGGGAAATCACGCTGGCGCTGGTCTTGCTGGTGATCGCGGGCGCCATTCAGGTCGCCGCATGGCTGCGCGGCGATACCGCCTTCGCGCAAAGCGGCACCGACATGCAGACCGCTACAGGTCTCGGCGGTATCGGCCACGTCCGCGCCTTCGAGCCGCCCCACACGGGCACCAACTACCTGCTGCGCGAATTCGTGCACCAGATCGGGCGCAAACACGCCCAAAAACTCCGCATTATCGCTATTTTCCTGATGTCCATACTGCCGGTGGTGCTGCTGTTGCTGCCCTTCAACCACTGGCTCGCTGCGATTGCGGTGCTGGCGCATGTCGGCGGCGTGCTCACCGCGCGCTGGCTCTTTTTCGCACAGGCCGAACACGTCGTCGGCCTGTATTACGGAAAGCGTTGACTGCCTCGCACATAACCGTCCGCGCTGCTGTGTCGGCAGATGCCAAAGCCATGTCCGCACTTGCTTTCCGCACGAAAAAGGCAAACGGCCACGACGCCGCGGCCATGGCTGATTTTGCCCGTGGCCTGAGCATCACGCCCGAGCGTTTGCAATGCTGTCCCTTCTGGGTCGCCGAAGAGGGTGGCGCAATCGTCGGCTGTATCGCGCTGGAGGTGCTCGAGCGCGGGATCGGCGAGGTTCGCTCGTTTTTCATAGCACCGTAGCTTCAGGGCCGCGGCATTGGCCGTCGCCTGCTGTTCGCGCTGGAGACCATCGCGCACACCCAAGGGATCACGCGGCTGCACGCCCATGCCGACCCTGTCTCGGTCAAACACTACGAGAATTTTGGCTTCAGGATCGAAGGGACAGTGCCCTCACGCTCCAACCCTGCCGTGCAGGTCCCGTTCATGATCTGGGACATCTGACGCGCCCCTACGGCACAGGGGCAGGCGTTTCTCGACCACCCGTGCCATCACGGACGCCCCGATCGGCAAAATCGCCGGGTCCAGCCTGAATGACGGATTATGCAGCGGCACGGTGCCTGCATGCCCCACGACGCAATACGCGCCCGGCACGATCTTGAGCATATCCGCAAAATCCTCCGACCCCGTCGCAGGTGCATCTTTTTCAAAGATATTCTCCGACCCCACAATATCCGCCGCCGCATCCAGATAGGCATCGGACAGATCGTCATCGTTGACCAGCACGTCGAACACATTGCGCAGATCACAGTCGATCGTCACCTCATGCGCAATCGCAAACCCTGCACAAATCGCCTCCATCCGCCCCGCCGCCAGCGCGTAAATCTCGTCCTTGAAGTACCGGATTGTCCCGCCCAGCGTCGCCACCTCCGGCACCACGTTATACGCCGCCCCCGCATGCATCTGCGTCACCGACAGCACGCAGGCATCGAGGGACGGCACATTGCGGCTCAAGATGGTTTGCAGCTCCGTCGCAAGGCTCGCCGCGATGATGAGCGCGTCTTTACTGTCCGACGGGCGCGCGGCATGGCTGCCTTTGCCGGTCACTTTGATGTCGAAGAATGCGGCCCCCGCCATAGCGACGCCCTTGCAAATGCCCACCTTGCCGTGCTGGCCATTTGGCATGTTGTGCATGCCGTAAATCTCGTCGCAGGGAAACTGTTCAAACAGACCGTCCGCGATCATCTGGCGCGCCCCACCCAAGCCTTCCTCGGCAGGTTGAAAAATCAGAACGGCCGTCCCGTCAAAGTCACGCGTGGCCGCCAGATGCTTGGCCGCGCCCAGCAACATCGTGGTATGTCCGTCATGCCCGCAGGCATGCATCACACCGTCATTCTGAGAGGTATAGTCGACACCCGAAATCTCATGGATCGGCAGCGCGTCCATATCGGCGCGCAGACCGACGCGCCTGTTGCCCTGTCGCGACCCGTGGATCAGCCCCACGACACCGGTCTTGCCCAAGCCAGCGAACACCTCGTCCACACCGTAATCGCGCAACTTATCCGCCACGATCGCGCTCGTGCGCGCCTCGGTAAAACCAATCTCCGGATGCGCGTGCAGATCGCGGAAGATCGCGGTCAGCTCATCCATACTCTCTTCGATGACTGGCAGAATGTTCATGGGGCAAGCTCCGGACGTGGGTGGGTTTCACGCATCCTACGGCCAGACTACCGCGATGTGTAGGGGAGGGTGAAACCCACACACCCCTCTAATTCAAAAGTCCCGCGCCTCGCAGGCCCGCATCCACCAGCGCGCGCGTCTCGTCGCCCAAACCCGTGAGCGGCAGACGCACCTCCTCCGAGCATAGACCCATCCGGGACATGGCGTATTTGACCCCCACCAACCCCGGCTCGGTAAAGATGGCCTTGTGCAATGGCATCAGTCGGTCCTGAATCTCCAGCGCCGCCGCGTAATCACCCGCCGCACAGGCCGCCTGCAACTGCGCCGAAAGCTTGGGCGCCACATTGGCGGTGACGGAGATGCAGCCCACACCACCTTGCGCGTTGAAGCCGTGCGCCGTGGCGTCCTCCCCCGAAAGCTGGATGAAATCCGGTCCGCAGGTCATCCGCTGGTCGCATACCCGCGCCAGATCGCCCGTGGCGTCCTTGACCCCCACGATGCGCGGCAGCTTGGCCAGCTCGCCCATCGTCTCGGGCGACATATCCACGACCGAGCGACCGGGAATATTGTAGACGATGATGGGCAAATCACAGCAATCATGCACTGCGGTGAAATGCGCGATCAACCCACGCTGCGTCGGCTTGTTGTAATAGGGCGTCACCAGCAAAATGCCGTCCGCGCCCACTTTCTCGGCATGCTGCGCCAGGCGGATACTCTCCAGCGTGTTGTTGCTGCCCGCGCCCGCGATCACCGGCACACGCCCGGTGGCGGCCTTCACGACCTCCTCCACGACCTGCTCATGCTCGCGCAGAGTCAGCGTCGGCGATTCGCCCGTGGTGCCCACAGGCACGAGGCCGTTCGAGCCCTCCCCGATCTGCCACTCAACGAGTTTCTTCAGCGTTTCAATATCCAGCTCGCCGCCTCGAAACGGCGTGACGAGGGCAGGCATAGAACCTGAAAACATGTGCACGCTCCTTTTGTGCTGGAGACCGAAAGGCCATCCGGGATGTTACCGCACGCGCGGCAGGGAAGATTATAGCCAAAGCGCAAAGGCATGATTTGAACCCGCGCGCGGATCAGCTATGCTCAAAGCCTCTACTGTGAGCAGGATAGGAAATGCAAGCCATGAGACGCCATCTGACGGCGCTGTTGCTGGTCTGTGCCATGGCGTCCGCCGCGAGCGCCGAGCGGCCCCGTCCGCTGGGATGGGCGATGGATGCGATGCGCAGCGGTGATTTTGACGGCGCCGCGCGTCTTGCGGAGCGGGACGGAAAAGTCGCCGAAGACGTGATCTTGTGGCACCGCCTGCGCGCGCAGCGCGGCAGCTACGCCCAGATCACCGATTTCATCAACCGCCGCCCCGATTGGCCGGGTATGGACTACCTGCGGCTGCGCTCCGAGCCGCAGGTGATCGAGCAGGGGGACGACGCGATCCTTGCGTTTTTCAAGGAGTTTCCTGCCCAAACGCCCCAAGGGGTGCTGGCCCATGCCCGCGCCCTGATGGCACAGGATCTCACCGGCGCTGCGCAGGCAAATTTAGTGCTCGTGTGGCGCACCATGCCAATGAACACGAATGCGCAGGCCGACTTCCTGCGCGACCACGCCGAGCTGCTTGCGCCCCATCATGATGCGCGCCTCGACGCCATGATTTGGCAACGCGAGTACGACGCGGCGCGCCAGATGTACGGTGTCGCCAGCACCGCCGCGCAACGGGCCGCGGACTCTCGCATCGCTTTTTACCGTCGCACCGACGACGCCGTGAGCCTGTATGAGGCGCTGCCAGACGCACTCAAAGCTTCCGGCGGCGTCAACCATGCGCGGTTCGAATGGCGCAACCGCGTGGGCCGCCGCGATGATGCATTGGACCTGATGCTGGAAGCATCGGCCAGCCTTGAGGCGCTGGGCAATCCAGCGGCCTGGGGCAACCGCCGCCGCGCCCTCGCCCGCTACGAGATGCGCAACGGCACGGCGGAACGCGCCTATGCCATGGCATCGCAACACTTCCTCATAGAGGGGTCGGATTACGCCGATCTCGAATGGCTGTCGGGCTACATCGCCCTGCGGTTCCTGAACGATCCCATGCGCGCGCACGCACATTTTCTCAACCACGACGGCGCCGTCGAATCCCCCATCAGCCGGGGCCGCGCAGGCTATTGGCGGGGCCGCGCGCTGGAGGAAGCGGGCGACGAAGAGGGCGCCACCGCCGCCTACCGCATGGGCGCGAATTTCCAGACGTCCTACTACGGCCTTCTCGCCGCCGAGCGCGCGAGCATCCCCTTCCCCGACAAGCTCAAGGGCCTGCGGCCCAGCACGGACTGGCGCACCAGCCCCCTCGCCTCCGCCCCCCTGTTCGAGGCGGGTCTGCTGCTGCAAGCCTCCGGTGAGCTGAACGTGGCGGAGCGGTTCTGGACCCATCTGGCCGGGCAATTGCTGGAGCCTGATCTGGAGCTGTTGGGCCAAGCGGCCATCGACGTGGGCCGACCCCATATCGCCGTCATGATCGGCAAACGCGCAGCACAGCGCGGCCTCGAGATCGCCGCTCCCTACTATCCCCTGCACCCGCTGGCGGAGGCCGACCTGCCGATGGCGCCGGAAATGTCCCTGGCGATTGCCCGCCGCGAAAGCGAATTCGACGCGAGCGTGCAATCGGGCGTCGGCGCGCGCGGATTGATGCAGCTGATGCCCGCCACCGCACGGGAAGTGGCCGGCAAACTTGGCCTGAGCGCTTTGCACAGCACAGACCGCCTCACCGCCGATCCGGTCTATAACGCGCGCCTCGGCACGCAGTACCTGTCCGAGCTTGCAGGCCGGTTCGACGGCAACGTCGTGATGATGTCAGCGGCTTATAACGCAGGGCCCAGTCGCCCCCTCCGCTGGATGGAAGAGATGGGCGATCCGCGCAGCGGTGACGTCTATATCGTTGATTGGGTCGAGATGGTCCCCTTCCGCGAGACGCAAAACTACATCATGCGGGTCACAGAAAGTCTGCCTATCTACCGCGCACGTTTGGGCAAGGAAGCGCTGCCGATCCACTTCTACGAAGAGCTGATCGGCTCAACCCTGCTGCCGTTCGCGCCAAAAGGTGAATAGCCCCGCCGCCACGATGATTCCACACCCGATAGCGACATTGATGCTGATGCTCTCCCCGAACAGAGTGATCCCGATGGTCGCGGCGAAAACAAGCTGGAGGTAGGCGAAGGGCTGCACCGCACTCGCCTCCGCCACTTCATAACAGCGAATGAGCAGCCAGTGACCGCTCACCCCGGTCAGGCACAAACAGCCCATCCAGATCCAGTCGCGCGCGCTCATCGGCTCCCAGAACCACACCCCAAGCAGCGTCATCGCAATCGCCCCCACCGTGCCGGTCCAAAAGAAACTCGTCGCCGTGGTGTCGCGCCGCCCGGCATAGCGCGTGAGCAATCCGTAAACCGCAAACATTGCCGCGGCGAGCAGCGGGATCAGGGCGGCCGGGTCGAACACCTCGCGTCCCGGCTGTAGAATGATCAGCACCCCGATGAACCCCACGCCAATCGCGGCCCAGCGTCGCCAGCCCACGTGCTCTCCCAAAACCGGCCCCGACAGCGCGGCCACCAGCAGCGGATAGCAGGTGAACACCGCATGGCTTTCCACCAGCCCCAGAACGGTGAAGGCCGCGACCATCACACAAATCTCGAGGCTCAGCAGCAGCCCTCGCGCGATCTGCACCAGCGGCTGCTCGGTCTTTGCGGCGGCGCGGATGCTGCCCGCGCGACGCTTGGCGATGGCAAGCACGAAGGCCGCAAAGAACCAGTAGCGGATCATCACGATCATCAGCACGTTGTATTCACCCGCCAGATGCCGCGACAGGCCGTCCTGCACCGCAAACACGAATGTCGTGGCGATCATGAGGCCGATCCCCAGCGGGATATTGTTGCTTTGCGTCATGCCAGAACGCCCCGCGTCATATGCCGCTTGCGCCCGTATCCCTTTACCCGTTCCACCGCAAATCCCGCCTCTTCCAACCCCCGCCGCACGAACCCCGCCGCCGTATAGGTCGCTACCGTGCCACCTGGCACAGTGTGCACGCCGACCTCCCGCATCATCTCGGGCGACCACAATTCAGGGTTCTTGGCCGGCGAAAACCCGTCCAGAAACCACGCATCCGCAGCATCCTGCCACACAGGCAACATCTCGCGCGCATCGCCCAAGATCACCCGTAATTCGAAGTCAGGCCCGTCGAGGCGCGTGGGAAACGCCGCGACGTCCAGATCATCCGGCAAGCCATCAAAAACACGCAACGCCGCATGCAGATCATCCATCGCCATTGGAAACGCCTCGAAACTGGTGAACCGCAGGGTCCCGTCACAGCCCGACGCGCGAAACGCCTGTAACGCCACCAAAAAGTTCAACCCCGTGCCAAAGCCAAGCTCGGCCAAGTGAAATCCGTCCCGGAATCGCGCGGGCAAATCATTGCCGCCCAAAAATACATGCGCGGTCTCCGCCATGCCGTTCTCGAGGCTGAAATAAGGATCGTCAAAGCGGGTCGAGACGGGCACACCGCCCTCGCGCCACGCGATCTGAGCCATCTGGTCTTGCACGTCGATCCCCTGTATCCGTGCGGCGCAACTTGCGCGCAATCAAGGGCCAGAGCAATGACCGATATCACCATTCGCGGCGCAGGGATTTTCGGCCTGTCCATCGCTTGGGCCTGCGTGCAGCGCGGCGCGCGCGTCGTGTTGATCGACCCCCACGGCGCAGGCGCGGGCAGCAGCGGCGGCATCGTCGGCGCGCTCGCCCCGCATGTGCCCGAAAACTGGAACCCGAAAAAAGCGTTCCAGCTGGAAAGCCTGCTCATGGCGGACCAGTTCTGGCGCGAGGTCGAGGAGATAGGCGGCAATTCCTCCGGCTATGCCCGCACCGGCCGCCTGCAACCGATCGCCGACGCGGCAGCCTACGCGCTCGCCCAGCGCCGGATGCAGACCGCCCAACACCTGTGGCAAGACAACGCCACATGGGAGGTAATCCCCGCCCCCGACACAGCGTGGCAACCGCACAGCCCCGATGGTCATCTGATCCACGATACGCTGAGCGCGCACCTGCATCCGCGACAGGCCTGCGACGCCCTCCTCGCCGCCTTGCGCGCGGAAGGCGTGACGCTTGAGCGGGAGGGCACGGATCAGGGCGCGGTCATCTGGGCCACCGGCGTGGCCGGCCTTGAGACGCTGAGCGCAAACCACAGCCGCTCCATGGGCAACGGCGTAAAGGGCCAGGCCGCCCTCCTGCGCCATGACGCCGCCGGTCTGCCACAGCTTTTTGCGGGCGGCGTGCACATCATCCCGCACCTCGACGGTACCGTCGCCATCGGCTCGACGTCCGAGCGGGAGTATACCGACCCCGCCTGCACCGATGCGCAGCTCGACGATGTGATCAGCGCCGCGCGCGCCGCCGTGCCGGTGCTGGAAAGCGCGCCCGTGATCGCCCGCTGGGCCGGGGTGCGCCCGCGCGCGCGCTCCCGCGCACCGATGCTGGGGACATGGCCCGACCGCCCCGAGCATTACATCGCCAATGGCGGGTTCAAGATCGGCTTTGGCATGGCCCCGAAGATCGCGCAGGTCATGGCCGATCTGGTGCTGGACGCGCGCGACACCATCCCCGACGGATTTCGTGTGGCGGACAACCTGTGAGCCCGACCCTGCACAACCTCGACAACCTCGGCCTCACGGTCGTGGACATCCCCACGACGGTCGCACTCTATACCCACGTCCTCGCCATGACCAACGCGTCCTTCGCCGTCGGCCACGGCGCCACGCCCTGCGCTTTGGCCACATGAAGATCAACCTGCACCGGAACCACGCTGAGTTTGAGCCAAAGGCGCGCAGCGGGCAGCCCGGCTCCGCCGATCTGTGCTTTCTCAACGATGCGCCCCCGGACGAATGGCAGGCTCACCTGCACGCCATAGTCGTCAAGGTCGAGGAAAGCTCCGTCGGGCGCACCGGCGCCACCGGGCCGATCCTGTCGCTCTACCTGCGCGACCCCGACGCCCATCTGATCGATTTCAGCACACCGCTCTAGCGCACGACCGCCGCGCGCACGGCTTCCATCAGCGCGGACAGCTCTTTGACATACATCTCACCCTTCAGTCGACCATCCTCGTCAAACGCCTCATAGCTGGCGGCAAGGTGGATCTCCGGCCCCTGAAAAATGCGCGGACGAAACGGCACCATATAGCCGCGCAGCACCATTTGCGCACGCTCTCCCCCCGCGCGCCCCGCCGCGGCGGACATCACTGCCACCGGCTTGTCTCCCCACGGCTTGATCTTCGAGCGGCTGATCCAGTCCAGCGCGTTCTTGAGCGCGCCCGACGGTCCCTTGTTGTACTCCGGCGTGGAGATCAGCACCGCATCGGCGTCGGAGATCTGCTGGGCAAGCGTATCGACCGCCTCCGGCACGCCATGCGCATCCTCGTCATCACCGTTATAGAGCGGCAGCTTGATGTCCCCCAATGTATAGTTCGCATCACCGAACAGCCGCGCGGCCTCGGCGAGCAGCTTTGTGTTGTCGCTTTGCGCGCGCAGAGAGCCGGAAATGCCGAGAAGTTTGAAAGAGGCCATGGGTGTCGTCCTTTTGAGTGTCTGTTCCGTGCGTAACATGAGGCTCGGCGCCACAGTCTCAAGAGGTGGTGGCGTACATCATTCAGTCCCGCCACCGCATTCAGTCCCGCCTCCGCCCCGCAGCAAAAAGCCCCGTCGCATCGCTGCAACGGGGCCTTCTTGAGCAGTGTGACGAAAGATCAGGCCGCGTTCGGCAAAATCACGATCTCGACGCGACGGTTTTGCGCCTTGCCCTGCGGGTTCAGATTGCTCGCGACGGGCTGCGCTTCACCCCGGCCGAACGATTGGATGCGCTGCGACGGCACGCCGTTGTTAATCAACACTGAGGCCACTGCATTGGCTCGGCTCTCGGAGAGTTGCTGGTTAAAGGCCGCCTCGCCGTCGCTGTCGGTATGGCCCACGATCTGGATCGTGGAATCCGGATAGGCCTGAAGGTTCCCGGCAATCGCGCCCAGATCACGCTGCAAATCAGGGCGCACGGCGCTCGAGCCTGTGGCGAACAGAATATCCTGCGGCAACGTCACGATCAAACGATCGCCGGTGTTGTTGATGCTGACGTTGTTGTTGCCGAGGCTCTGACGCAGATCACGCTCCTGCCGATCGAGGATAGCGCCGCCGCCGGCACCGAGCAGACCGCCGATCACCGCACCGCGCACCGCACCCGTGTCTCGGTTGCCGTCACTCTCTGACAGCGCGCCGATGATGGCACCCGCACCTGCACCGATGAGCGCGCCGTTCTTGGCACGCTGGTTCGGATCACCCGGCTGCGCGAGGATCGAGCCGTTGGGGTTGGTGCATGCGCCAAGCGCAACAATGCCTGCCACCGCAGCGACGAGGGGGAATTTCAAAAATGTCATAGTCCTACTGCCTTACTGTTTCGGCTCCGTTCGGCCGGCGCCTAGTGTAGATGAACGCAACCTATCCGCTAATGGTTCGCGACAAAATGCCTGATTAGGGCGAATAAGCGGCATCTCGCGCAGTTTTCCGCGCATCCGTCCGCGCCGCCTCATAGCCCAGCATGGCCCGCTTCATCGGCAACCCCCAATGATAGCCGCCCAGGCCGCCGGATTTGCGCAGCACACAGTGACACGGGATGAGGTAGCCGATGGGATTGCGCCCCACCGCCGTGCCCACCGCGCGCACCGCGCGTGGCGTGCCGATCGCTTGCGCGATCTCGCCATAGGTCGTCACACGCCCCTCCGGCAGGGTCAGCAACGCCTCCCACACCTTGATCTGAAACGGCGCCCCGATGAGATAAAGCGGCGCAGGCTCGAGCGCGCCGTCCATTCCAAACGCCGCCAGCACCCACGGGCTCAGGCGCATCGGGTCCTCTGTGAACGTCGCGGGCGGCCAGCGCGCCAGCAGATCGGCCATCGCCGCCTCCTCGCCCATGCCCGCCGCCAGCGCCAAACCGCAAATCCCCTTATCCGTCCCCATGACGAGCGCCGCACCAAACGGCGTCTCGAACCAGCCCCAGAAAATCTCGAGGCCCGCACCGTGCGCCGCAAACGCACCTGGGCTCATCGCCTCCCACCGCACGAACAAATCATGCAGACGCCCGGTGCCCGACAATCCCGTGGCATGGGCTGCTTCCAGCGTCGTGAACCGCTCGCGCAAAAGCGTCTTGGCATGGCCCAGCGTGAGGTATTGCTGATAGCGTTTCGGCGACACCCCTGCCCAAGTCGAGAACACCCGCTGAAAATGCGCCGCACTCATCCCCATCTCCCTGGCCAGCGCCTCAAGGCTCAGGGGCGCCTCAGCCGCATCGATCAGCGCGATCGCACGAGCGATCACGCCGTAATGGTACGCGGCGGTGGGGTCATCGGGGCTGTGCATCATCTGTGTCATGGAGCCACAATAATGTCTGCCCCGCTTGCGCGCGACCCGAAACCTGCGCATACCCTTTGCTCATGGAAAAGCCGTCAAAACAACTCGATTATCACACGATCCGCACTATGATGGAGCGGTTTCACGAGGCCGAGCCGGAGCCGAAAGGTGAGCTTGAGCATGTCAACGTCTACACGCTCGTAGTGGCAGTTGCCCTGTCGGCACAGGCCACGGACGCGGGCGTCAACAAGGCCACGCGCGCCCTGTTCGAGATCGCGGACACGCCCCAGAAAATGCTCGACCTCGGCCTCGACGGCCTGACCGAGCATATCAAGACCATCGGCCTGTTCCGACAAAAGGCCAAGAACGTGATGAAGCTGAGCCAGATCCTCGTCGATGACTACGCGGGCATCGTCCCAAACTCCCGCGCCGCACTGCAAAGCCTGCCGGGCGTGGGCCGCAAGACCGCCAATGTGGTGCTCAACATGTGGTGGCACCAGCCGGCTCAGGCCGTGGACACCCACATCTTTCGCGTCGGCAACCGCACCGGCATCGCGCCGGGCAAAACCGTCGAGGCGGTGGAGCGCGCGGTAGAGGACAACATCCCCGCCGATTTCCAGCTGCACGCGCATCACTGGCTCATCCTGCATGGCCGCTATCACTGCAAGGCGCGCAAACCGCAATGCCGCACCTGCATCATCAACGACCTGTGCCAATACAAGGACAAAACCATATGAAAACCTACGACCTCGTTGGAATCGGTAACGCCGTAGTAGATGTCATCAGCCATTCCGACGACGCATTCCTCGACGACATGAGCATCGAGAAAGGCATCATGCAGCTGATCGAGCAGGACCGCGCCGAACAGCTCTATGGTGCCATGGGCGACCGCTTGCAAACCCCCGGCGGGGCTGTGGCCAATACGGTCGCCGGTGTCGGTGCCTTGGGCCTTCAAACCGCCTTTATCGGGCGCGTGCGCGACGACGGTCTGGGCAAATTCTACGCTGATGCCATGACCGACAACGGCATTGATTTCGTCAATCCGCCCGTCTCGGACGGCGACCGCCCCACATCGCGCAGCATGATCTTCGTCACCCCCGACGGTGAGCGGTCGATGAACACCTATCTGGGCATCTCGACCGGACTGACCTCCGCGGACGTGCCCGCGGCGGCCGCCAGCCACGCCAAATTGATGTTCCTGGAGGGTTACCTGTTCGATCACGACGCAGGCAAAACCGCCTTCCGCGAGGCCGCCCGGGCGGCCAAGGCAGGCGGCGGCATGGCCGGCATCACCATCTCAGATCCCTTCTGCGTCGAGCGTCACCGTACCGATTTCCTGCAAATGATCGAACACGAGCTGGACTTCGTCATCGGCAACGAGGCTGAACTGAAATCGCTGTTTGAGACGCAGGACCTCGAAGAAGCCATGACCCGCACCGCCGATATCTGCCCGCTGATGGTCTGCACGCGCGGCGGCGACGGCGTCACCGCGATCCGCGGGTTTGAGCGTGTCGATATCCCCGCCCCGGCGCGTGTCACCCCCGTGGACGCCACTGGTGCCGGCGATCAATTCGCGGCGGGCTTCCTCTACGGTCTCGCCACCGGCGCATCCCTTGAAACCTGCGCGCGCATGGGCAACCTGTGCGGCGCCGAAGTCATCTCCCACATCGGCCCGCGCCCCGCGCGCGATATGTTGGAGGTCTTCCGCGCGGAGGGTTTGGTCTGATGCTGGGCGATGGCACATACGGCGTGCCACACGGCAAAGTGGCCGTAATCACCACACATCTTGAAATGCACGCGCGCGCCCCAACCAAGGACGCGCCCCTGCCCGAAGGCATCACCTTTCGCCGCGTCACGCCCGACCTTGCGTGGTACCGTGACGTCTTTACCCGCGTCGGCGTGCCCGATTGGATGTGGTTCGGGCGCCTCACCCTCGACGACGCGGCACTTGAGGCGCTCTTCTGCGACCCCGCCGTGCAGTTCTACACCCTCGCAAAAGACGGTACAGACGAGGCCCTGCTGGAGCTGGATTTCAGAAAAGAAGGCGAATGCGAACTGGCCTATTTCGGCCTGACGCCCGCGCTGATTGGCACGGGGGCCGGCCGCTATCTGATGGACCGCGCAATTGATCTCGCCTGGCAAGGCGACATCACCCGCTTCCACTTGCACACCTGCACCAATGACAGCCCCCAAGCGCTCGATTTCTACGTCCGCTCCGGCTTTACCGCCTACAAACGCGAAGTGGATATCGAGGACGATCCACGGCTGACCGGCGTTTTGCCAAAAGACGCCGCGCCGCACATCCCGATCATCTAAAACTTGTCCTCGAACGCCTCGAGCACCAGCGCGTAGACCTCGCGCTTGAACGGCACGATGCTGCCCAGCATCTCGCGCGGCGCCATCCAGCGCCAGGCGGCAAACTCCGGCTCCGCCGTGTCGATGTTCACCTGATCGTCCGTCCCAAGAAAGCGCAGCAAAAACCACTTCTGCTCCTGCCCGCGATATTTGCCCTTCCACAGCTTGGGCACCAGATCATGGGGCAGCTCATACGGCAGCCAACCTGCCGTTTCCGCCTCGACACGCACCAGATCACGGGTGATCCCCGTCTCTTCCTCCAACTCGCGCAGCGCCGCCGCCGCGGGATCTTCGCCCGGATCAACCCCGCCCTGCGGCATCTGCCAAGCGTCGTAATTCCGGTCCAGCCGCTGACCCACAAACACCTCGCCCTGCGCATTAAGCACCATCACCCCCACACAAGGCCGGTAGGGGAGTTTTTCGATTTCTTCGGGTGTCATGTGCGCATCCTGCTTTGATGTATCAGATCTTCAACCTACATCATGCCGCTCAGTACCGAAAGCGCCTGACGCCGCGTTTCTAGTGACAAGCCCATGGGCCGCCACCATGCTCGCCCCCAAACCGATGCCTCAAAAAAGGGTCCCCCCATGTCCAGTTACCCCCATATGCTCGCCCCCCTCGATCTGGGCTTCACGACCCTCAAAAACCGCGTGCTCATGGGCTCCATGCACACCGGGCTGGAGGAAACAAAGGACTGGAACCGCGTGGCCGAATTCTACGCCGCCCGCGCGCGTGGCGGGGTGGGCCTCATGGTCACCGGTGGCATCGGCCCAAATCTTGAGGGCTCCGTCCTCCCCGGCGCTGCGATGATGACCACCGACGAGGACGTCGCCAACCACAAGATCGTCACCGACCGCGTGCACGAAGCAGGCGGCAAAATCGCCATGCAGATCCTGCACGCGGGCCGCTACGCCTACGGCCCCAAATGCGTGGCCCCCTCCGCCATAAAATCCCCCATCTCCCCCTTCCCGCCCACGGAACTCGACGCCGCAGGCATCGAGAAACAAATCGCGGACATCGCCACCTGCGCAGGCCTCGCCCAGCAGGCCGGCTACGACGGCGTGGAGGTCATGGGGTCCGAGGGCTACTTCCTCAACCAGTTCCTCGTGACCCACACCAACAAACGCGAGGATGAGTGGGGCGGCAGCTACGAGAACCGCATGCGCCTGCCCATCGAGGTCGTGCGCCGCGTGCGCGAAACCGTCGGTCCGGATTTCATCATAATCTACCGCCTCTCGATGATCGATCTGGTCCCCAACGGCTCCACCTACGAAGAGGTCGCCCTGCTCGCCCAAGAGGTCGAAAAAGCGGGCGCCACCATCATCAACACCGGCATCGGCTGGCACGAGGCGCGCATCCCCACCATCGCCACCTCCGTGCCCCGCGCCGCCTTCGCGTGGGTGACGAAAAAGCTGATGGGCAAGGTCGGCATTCCGCTGATCACCTCCAACCGCATCAACACGCCCGAAGTGGCCGAGGAAGTGCTCTCCACCGGCTGCGCCGATATGGTCTCCATGGCCCGCCCCATGCTCGCCGATGCAGAGTTCGTGAACAAGGCCGCCGCTGGCAAATCCGCCCAGATCGCCCCCTGCATCGCCTGCAACCAGGCCTGCCTCGACCACACCTTCGGCGGCAAGATCTCCTCTTGCCTCGTCAACCCCCGCGCCTGTTATGAGACGGAGCTGGTCCTGACCCCCGCCGACGCGCCCAAGACCATCGCCATCGTCGGCGCAGGCCCCGCAGGCCTGTCCACGGCCCTCGCCGCGGCCGAGCGCGGCCACACCGTCACCGTCTTCGACCGCGCGTCCGAGATCGGCGGACAGCTCAACCTCGCCAAACAGGTCGCCGGTAAGGAGGAGTTCTGGGGCTTCGTCGACTGGTACCGCACCATGGTCGCCCACCATGGCATCACGGTCCATCTCGACACCGAAGTCAGCGCCAATGATCTCACAGACTTCGACGAAGTCATCATCGCCACCGGCGTAGTCCCCCGCGACCCGCAAATCGAGGGACAAAACCGCGACAACGTCCACTCCTACATCGACGTCCTCAACGGCACCGCCAAGATCGGTAGCCACGTCGCCGTCATCGGCGCAGGCGGCATCGGCTTCGACGTCTCCGAACATCTCGTGCACGACGGTAACAGCACTACGCTCGACCTGCCCGAATGGATGCGCGAATGGGGCGTGGCCGACACCTCTGATCACCGCTCCGGCCTCGCCCCCGACGGCCCGCAACCGCACAAACCCGCCCGCCAGGTCACCATGATGCAGCGTAAACCCTCCAAACCCGGCAAGGGCCTGGGCAAAACCACTGGCTGGATCCACCGTGCCTCGCTGACCATGAAGGATGTCCAGATGATCGCCGGGGTCAATTACGAGCGGATCGACGATGCGGGCGTGCACATCTCCTTCGGCGAGGGCCGCGAAAACCCCCAGACCATCCCCGCCGACACGGTCGTGCTCTGCGCGGGCCAGCTCTCCGACCGCTCGCTCGCCGACGCGTTGGAGGCAAGAGGCACCAAATGCCACGTCATCGGCGGCGCCGACATCGCAGCAGAGCTGGACGCCAAACGCGCTATCGATCAGGGCACCCGCCTCGCCGCCACCCTCTGACGGAGATCACCGTCCAACTGCGCGCCCTTCCCTATTTCTATTGGCCGTAAATACTCCGGGGGAATTGGCGCGCAGCGCCAAGGGGGCTGGCCCCCGGCACCGCCTTTGCGTCACGCGCCGCCGATGCTATCAGCGACCCAACCAACCCAAGGACACTCCATGCCCATCTGCGTGTTCGACATCGAAGAAGACGGCAGCACGAGCGTCCCCGACAGCCGTGACCTCACCGGCCCTGCGCGCTATCGCTGGTGGCACTACGACCTCTCCGATCCTGCCCTGCCTGACTGGTGTGAAAACCACCTACCCACCATCCCCGCCAGCGCCCTCTTGCAGCCTGAGACACGCCCGCGCTGCGATACCTTTGAGGACGGGCTGATCCTCAATCTGCGCGGCATCAACCTCAACCACGGGCAGTTGGCGGAGGATCTTGTCTCCGTCCGCCTCTGGATCACAGACCGGGCCGTCGTAAGCGTGCGCGTTCGCCGCGTCTTCGCCCTCAATGACATCCGCCGAAACGCCGAGGCCCAGATGGCCCCGCGCACGCCCGCCGCCTTCATCACGTCCCTCGTGACCCGCCTCACGGAGCGCGTGCAGCAGGAGGTGATGTCCATCACCAAGCTGACCGAGGTTTTCGAGGCCGATCTGGAGGACGACAGCACCCCAACCCCCGCCGAGCTGCCCCAGACCCGCCGCCGCGTCATCCGCCTGCGCCGTTACCTCGACCCACAGCGCGCCGCCCTCAACACCCTCGCCAATGCCCACCTCATCCCCAAGGCTGATCATCCAGCCCTGCGCGAGCTTGCCAACCGCACCACCATGGCCGTGGAGGAACTCGACGCACAGCGCGACCGCCTGCACACGGTGCAGGACGATCACGACCTCGACGTGGCCCGCAAACAGGCCCGCAACAGTTTCCTGCTCTCGGTCGGTGCGGGCATCTTTCTGCCCATCAGTTTTCTGACCGGACTCTTCGGCGTCAACATCGGCGGCATGCCGGGCCTCGACAGCCCGTGGGCCTTCGCCATCCTCTGCGCCTCGATGGTCGCCCTTGCGCTCGTCATGATCCTCGTCATTCGCGCAAAACGCTGGTTCTGAGCACGCCGAAACACAGTGTTCTCCTGTTTCCCGACACGCAACGGTTGTGCGATTACCTTTCTACTGTCCCACCCTTGCCCCGTTTGCGCCCCATTCGCCCATCATAGCTGATCCTCGAAATATGATGGAAAGGGATCGGCACATGGACCGCCTCACAGAAATGGAAGCGTTCGCCACCGTGGTGGATCAGGGAGGCTTTACCGACGCCGCCAAAAAGATGGGGATTTCCAAATCCACCGTCTCCAAGCACGTCTCCTCGCTCGAAGCCCGCCTCGGCGCAAGGCTGCTAAACCGCACGACACGCCGCGTCTCCCCCACCGAGATCGGCCTGGCCTACTACGACCGCGCCCGCCGCGTGCTCAATGACGCAGGCGAAGCCGACGCGCTCGTCACCTCGATGCAATCGGCCCCATCGGGCCTGCTGCGCATCTCCGTCGCAACAGATTTCGGCGTCAATCACCTCAGTCCGGTGCTCTCGGAATTTCTCGGCGACTTCCCCGACATCACCGTCAACATGGTCCTCAACAACCGCTACGTGGAGCTTATCTCCGAAGGCTTCGACATGGCCGTGCGCATCGGGGAATTGGAAGACAGCACCCTGCGCGCCCGCAAACTGACCGAGACGACCAAACGCATGATCGCCTCGCCCGCCTATTTCGATAAATACGGCCGCCCCGAGAAAATCGACGACCTCAACGATCACAAGCTGCTGCACTACTCCAACCAATCCAGCGGCAACGTCTGGAAACTCACGGCGCCGTCGGGTGAAAAACGTCAGGTCCGCACCGCTGGCTGGCTGTCGGTCAACGACGGCCAATCCCTGCTCAACGCCGCCGTGTCGGGTCTCGGCATCGCCTACCTTCCCAGCTTCCTCTACTCTGACGCCATGGAAAAGGGCCTGATCGAAGACGCGATCCCCGATCTCCCGCTGGAGACCCAGGGCATCTACGCCGTCTACCCACCGGGCCGCTTCACCCAACCCAAGGTACGCGCCTTTATCGACTTTCTGGTCCATTCCTTCGCCGAAAAAGGCCCCAGCGACTGGTAACCCCCCCCGACACCGTTTCCCTCAGCGAAACTCCCCTCCGGCAGCGCACGCGCTCCCGGGGGCTTTTTCCTGCGTGCAATTCATATTGTGGTGCTCCGGCGGCAGGCCCCAAACAGCCCCAAAAGCATGTGACCACTTATGCAGCGAAGGCAGTGCTTGAGCCCAAATTGGCAGTTGCTACACCGTTCACCAAGGGCAGCGTTCCAAACGGCACCTAATACATCCCCGTTGAACCGTCGGCGCCGATCTGATCTGGGTGACCCATGCTCAATGCACTCATTCTTTCCACCGTCGTTTTATTCGGAGCGATCCTGATCTGGCCCAGGGTTGCGAATGCGACGCTTTGGCGGGCGACAGTGACGCCGCTGGCCTCGATCATCGGAAGCGGTTTTCTGGTCCTCGGGCCGATCCTCGATGTCAGTTATGGCGGGTATGCGCCCCTTGTCATGGTCGGCCTTTGCGGTATTGCCTATGCGTTCGGGACAACGATCAGGTTCAACATCGCAGACATCGAAACGGGCACTGTCCCCTCCGCCGTGCTAACGGCGCTGGAGCGGGCAGCCTCGGTGGTGCTCTCTTTCGCATTTGTCGTGTCGGTCGCCTATTATCTCAATCTATTCGGCTCGTTCGGCGTCAGCCTGACCGACCTTGATGACAGCTATAACGCCAACCTGCTGACGACCGCCGTGTTTGTCTTGATCCTGTTGACCGGCCTGTTGCGTGGATTCTCCGCGCTTGAGCGGATGGAGCAGGTCTCCGTTGGTCTGAAACTGGCGATCATCGCCGGCCTCTTATTCGGCCTTGCCGTGCATTTCACGGAGGCCACGGTCAACGGAGGTTTGGCGTTTGATCCGCCGCAGGTTTCGGGCTGGGGCGGGGTCACGCTTATGGCCGGTTTGATCGTCACGGTTCAGGGATTCGAGACGTCTCGTTATCTTGGGGCGAGTTATGATGCTTCCACGCGCATTCGGTCCATGCGGTTGGCGCAGTGGGTATCGACGGGCATTTACTGCGTCTACATCATCCTTCTGACCTATGCCTTCACCCCAGACGCACTTGGGCTGGATGAAACGGAAATCATTGATCTGATGCAGGTTGTCGCTCCGATCTTGCCCCTGCTGCTTGTGCTGGCTGCCCTAAGTGCGCAGTTCAGCGCCGCGATTGCGGACACCAGCGGCTCCGGTGGGCTGATGGCAGAAGTTTCTGGCGGCCTTATCACGGAAAAGCGCGCATACACCCTGCTGGTCGGCATCGGAATTTTGCTGACGTGGACGGCCAATATTTTCGAGATCATCAGTTTTGCCTCGCGCGCCTTTGCACTTTACTACAGTCTTCAGGCGGCCATTGCCGCGATCCGTGCGGCCCACCGCGGCCAGTCCGTGCGCGCGGGGTGCTTCGGCGTGATGGCCGCGATGGGTGCCGCGATTGCCGTGATAGGTACGCCCGTCGAGTGAAAGGCAGACCTTTTACTTGGCGTTATAGGAGCGGCTTCGTCCGCAAAACCGCACTTCAAACCGCCCCTACTCCTCCAGCAATACCACCTCTACCCGTCTGTTCGCCTCGCGCCCCTCTGCGCTGAGGTTGCTCGCAATCGGCGCGAGATACCCGATGCCCTGCGCCTCGAGGCGCGCAGCGGCAATGCCGTATTCCTCGATGAGCCGCACGCGCACCGCCTCTGCCCGGCTCCGCGCCAGCGTGATGTTGGCCTCAAGGCTGCCCACGTTATCCGTATGACCCACCAGCGCCACGCGCATGTCCGGCTGCGCCGCCAGACGCTCGGCCAACTGCTCCAGCACCGCAAACGGCCCGGCCCCCAGATCAGATGTGCCACTCTCGAAATCAAGCCCGTCCAACACGGCACGCCCGTCCCGCATGAGCGGATCAGCCGGGGAGCCCACAGGGGCGGCGTTCCCGATCACCGCAGGGCTCGGTACCGTCGCCTCGAGGCTTTGCGTGTCGCCACCGGCCTGTATGATCTGCACAAAAGAGGCCCCGCTGGAGGCACTCGCCAGGATCGTCACCGCCTGTTGCCCGCGCACCCCGGTCACCACGTGAAAATTGCGCAGGTTTACATGCATGTTCGGCGCGGGCAGCACCTCCATCTCGAACCTGAAGTCATAGCCGCCGCAGTCCTGCGCCGCACAGTCGAGCACGATGTCGTAGCCCGACGCGACCAGCTGTGCGCGCAAGGGGACCGCAATCTGCAACGGGGTGATCCCCGCCACATCAATGCGCCATGCACTGCGCGCCACCGCCCCCTCAAACAGCTGTACGGGCAGCTCGCCATCGGCAAAGGGTGCCACGGGGGCGAAAAACCGGTCCTGCTCCGTGTCCCGCGTTACCGTCTGTTGCGCGGTCGGCGGCAGCTCAAGCTCTATCGCGTGAGCCGTAGTACCTGCCACCACCACCAGAGCCAGTACGCTCAGGCCCGCCCTCATCGCGCCTGGCTGTGATAGCCCTTGTTGGGCCGCATATCCGACGCGCTCGCCACGCGGTTGGTCATGTTGAAAAACGCGGCAACGCTGGCGATGTCCCAGATGTCACGGTCCGAGAACCCCACCGCGCGCAACGCGTCGCGGTCCTCCTCCTCGATGATCTCCGGCGCCTCTGTCAGCTTGACCGCAAAATCCAACATCATCCGCTGCTTGGGCTCCAGATCGGCGACGCGGTAGTTCATCACCATCTGCTCGCCCAAAATCGGATCACCCGACAACTCCCGCACGGCCGCACCATGGGCCGTGAGGCAATAGAAACACTTGTTCACCGCCGAGACGACAACCGCGATCATCTCGCGCTCCAGCTTGCTCAGGGCGCTATCGCCCAGCATCAGATCGTTATAAAGCGCCGTGAACGCATTCAGCTTGTCGATATCGAACGCATAGGCCTGCAACACATTGGGGATCATCCCGAGCTTGTCGGTGCATATGTCGAAATACTTCTGCGTCGCCGCAGGCAGCGGATCAACCATCGGCAGGTCCAGGGCAGTAGGCGCATCGTCGGTCATGTCAGGCTCCTTTATTCAGGGTGTTGGCGGTAATGATACGTGCCCACGGAAGTAAAGCCCAGCTTGGTATAGAGCGCGTTCGCCGGTTTGTTCGCAGTCACGCAAAGCACCGACAGATGCGCGGCCCCTTGGCGCTGCGCCCAAAACGCCGCTGCCCGCATCATCCATTCCGCCACGCCCATCCTGCGCTGATGCGGCAGCACGACAGCCGCGTGCACCATCGCGATCCCGCCATGCACAGCGGCAAACGCCACGCCAGCGGGCTTCTCGTTCCAGCGCGCAAGCACGCCCGTTTTCACCGCCGCCCGCTCCATCACAGCCAACCGCGCGGGGCCGATCCCATCCGTGGCCCAAATCTCCGTCATGATCGCGAGCGGCTCCCAAATGGTAAAGCACGTCACCCGCGGCATCGGTCTGTCCATCAACGCCTCAACAGGCGCGACATAGAGCATGACCTCGTCAATCCGCGCGTACCCCCGCGCGTCCAGTACCGCATCGAGCTTATCCTCTCCCGCGCGGATCATGAACAGCGGAAGCATCCCCATGCTGCGCATCGCCACCTCAGCCGTCGACACATCACCGTCTGTCACATCGCCCCACGCCGTCGCCGCCGACACGCGCTTGCCGCCACCGGCCCCATCGCGCAAGGTCCACGGCCCTTCCGTCCAGACGCGGGCAGGCGGCCATGTGCCCTCGCACACATCATACAGCCTGGAGGCGTCAGGCGTCACGCGAACGCCTCACCCAGCTTGCCCATCGCCTCGTCGAGCAGCTCCAAATCATGCCCGCGCACCACGATGTTGGCACCATATTTGCCGTCCCGCTGAAACGGATAGCTGCCCATGGACAGGCCGGGATAGGCCTGCGCCAGCACGCCCAAGGGCCCCGCAATATCCCCCTCACCCCGGTATACCGTCAGTGTTTTACTCATCAGCGGTGCCCCTCCCGTCAGCGTCGTCAGCACACTCGCCACCATCGCCTTGAACACGCTGGGCACGCCCGCCATCACATGCACGTTCTCGATGGTGAATCCGGGCGCCGCCGACACCGGGTTCTCAATCAACGCCGCCGCTTGCGGTATTCGCGCCATGCGCAGCCGCGCGGCGTTCAGATCCGTACCCGCCTTGTCGTAGTGCTCCTGCAAGATCGCGCGCGCATCGTCGCGCACATCAATGCTCTGCCCGAACGCCGCCGCCATGCAATCGGCGGTGATGTCGTCATGCGTGGGCCCGATCCCGCCGGAGGTAAACACCGTGTCATAGCCCTGCGCCAACGCCCGCACCGCCGTCACGATCACATCGGCCTCGTCGGGCACAATCCGCACTTCGGCCAGCGTGATGCCCACTTCCGCCAACTCCCCCGCGAGATAGTGCATGTTGGCATCCCGCGTCCGCCCCGAAAGGATCTCATCCCCGATCACCAGCATCGCCGCAGTCGGATTCGTGTTGGGATTCGCCATTGTCACCTCTCCTTGAGCCTGTCCGTGTTACCGTATAGCCCCATGCCATGCGCTTTCAAACCGATCTTGTTCCAGCCCGACTCATCCGCCGCTACAAACGGTTTCTGGCCGATTGCACGCTGGAAGACGGCACTGAGATTACCGCCCATTGCGCCAACCCCGGCTCGATGATGGGGCTGGCCGAGGCGGGCACGAAAGTCTGGCTGGAGCCCAACGACGATCCCAAAAAGAAACTCAAATACGGCCTGCGCCTCGTCGATCATGAGAACGGCCACCTCACCGGCGTCGATACCTCCCTGCCCAACCGCCTCCTGCGCGCGGCATTGGAGGCGCAGGAGATCGCAGCGCTGAGCGCCTACACCACCGTGCGACCGGAGGTGAAATACGGCGAAAACTCCCGCGTTGATTTCCTGCTGAGCGCGCCAGAGCTGCCCGACGCCTACGTCGAGGTGAAATCCGTCACCCTGTGCCGCACGCCTACCTTGGCCGAATTCCCAGACAGCGTCACCGCACGCGGCACCAGACACATGAACGATCTGGCGGACGTCGCCCGCGCAGGCCACCGCGCCGTGCTGCTCTATCTAGTGCAGCGCACGGATTGCACCTGCGTGGACATCGCCGCCGACATCGATCCCAAATACGCCGCCGCCCATGCGGATGCCACCAAAGCGGGCGTTGAAACCCTGTGCATCGGCACCCACATCACCCCCCAAGGCATTCGAATCGCGCCGCCTCTGGTCCTTGGCCGCCCTGGGCGCTAAACAAATCATATGCACAAGATGGAGAGACCGGTGACAGACACCCACAATGCTCGCACGACAAAAGACGGCATTCGAATCCACGATCCGAGTGATTTCGCAGGCATGCACGCCGCAGGCCGCCTGGCCGCGACCATCCTCGACGAGATCGCCGAGCATGTGATCGTAGGCCAGACCACCGGCGAGATCGACCGCCTCATCGAGGAAAAGGTCACCGCCGCCGGCGCAAAATCCGCCACCATCGGCTACAAAGGCTATCAGCACGCCAGCTGCATCTCGATCAACCACGTGGTGTGTCACGGGATACCGGGCGATAAAAAACTCAAGGACGGCGATATCGTCAACATCGACGTCACCGTGATCTTCAATGGCTGGTTCGGCGATACGAGCCGCATGTTCGTCGCAGGCAAACTGGCGCGCAAATCCGAGCGGCTCATCGACGTCACCCACGAGGCCCTGATGAAGGGCATCGAGATGGTCGAACCCGGCAATACCTTCGGCGATATCGGCCACGTGATCCAAACCTTCGTCGAGGGGCACCGCATGTCCGTCGTCACCGATTTCTGCGGCCACGGCCTAGGTCGCGTGTTCCACGCCCCACCCAACGTGCTGCACTACGGCAAACCAGGGACCAAACCCGTGCTGGAGCCGGGCATGTTTTTCACGATCGAGCCGATGGTGAACCTTGGCCGCGCGGAGACCAAGACCCTCGCCGATGACTGGACCGCCGTGACGCGCGATAAATCCCTGTCCGCACAGTTCGAGCACTCCATTGGCGTGACCGAGGACGGATGCGAGATTTTCACGTTGTCCCCGGCGGGGACATTCCATCCGACCTATTGATCGACGCGTTAAGTGTCGGGATTGTCCACGTCGTCCCGCATCATCCGCTTCATCAAAAGTGACAGCACGGTCTCTCCGACCAACGGCGTGATGCAGTCGCTGATCAACACCGGCGCGCCAAACGGCACCGGTTTGGGCAGCGGGACGGAGGCGGCCTCCTGAGGCCGCGCGTTCGGGAAATCATCGGATGTTGCGTCACTCATAATATGAACCCTAGCGCATTTTGCGCCGATCTCCAAATCTGCAGTGTATGCACGCGCGGTGTACACCCGGTGTACACTGTGTGACACCGCTATTCGTGGCGCAGCAGCGTCAAATGGGTGTCACCGAACTTGCGCTTGTCGGTGCGCGTGAACCCCTCCGGCGCGTCCATCGGCGCGCTCTCCTCCCACACGATCGTCGCACTCGGCAATAGCCAGCCCCCCACGCGCGCCGCGCCAAGTGCCCGCTGTCCCATGCCCTTACCGTAAGGCGGATCAAGGAACACCAAATCAAACGCAGGCCCCGGCCACGGGGCCAAAGCGGTCGCGTCACTGCGCAGCAGTTTGGCCTGCTTCTGCGCGCTAACCTTCTGAATATTAGCGGAAATAAGTTTCTGCGCCGCGCCGCCATTTTCCACCAAAAGCGCCTCCGCCGCCCCTCGCGACAGTGCCTCCAGCGCCAGCGCGCCAGTGCCTGCAAACAAATCCAGCACCCGCGCATTATGGATCACATCGAGATGCGTGAGCATCGAAAACAAGCTCTCGCGCACGCGGTCGGACGTCGGGCGCAAATGCGCCGCCGCATCGCCCGCACCCACCTCCGCAAGCCGTGTGCCCCGATATGTTCCCGCAATAATCCTCACGCCTGGAGCAGCGCCTTAAGGTCAGATCCTGCATCCGCCACCACATCGGGCAAGGGCGATTTTCCGCTTTCAATCAAACGCTTACCGGTCATATAAGCACGCGGATCATTGGCCGCATCCACAGCCAGCAATGTCTCACCCCGGTAGTACCAGAACGACACAGGCCCCGGCGCCGCCCCTCGCGTGACCACCCGGTCATATCCAGTGTTCAGCCCCGCAATCTGCAATTTCACGTCATATTGATCCGACCAAAACCACGGCTTCGCAAGATAGTCCTTGCCCGCACCCATGAGATTTTCGGCCACGATCTCCGCCTGCTCGATGGCGTTGGGCACGCTCTCCAGCCTGATCCGCCCGGCCCGATAGGGAAAAGACGCACAATCCCCCGCCGCCCAGATATGCGGCGCGGAGGTGCGTCCCTGTGCGTCCACCGCGATGCCGTTTTCGAGCGCGATGCCCGCCGCCTCCGCCAAACCCGTCGCCGGGGCGACCCCCACGCCGACGATGACGAAATCAACGTCCAGCGTCGTACCATCGCTGAGCACCGCACCACTCACCGCGCCCTCACCCGTCAACCGCTCCAGCCCGACCCCTTCGCGCAAATCGACGCCATGCTCCCCGTGCAAATTGCGAAAGAAATCGGAGGTCTCGGGCGCGGCCACACGCTGCAGAATACACGGCGCCATCTCGACCACCGTCACCGCCAGACCCAGCTTCGCCGCGACCGATGCCGCCTCCAGCCCGATATAGCCCCCCCCGACGATCAGCACCCGCGCGCCTGCCACGAAACGCGGCGCCATGGCATCGACGTCCGTCAAACCGCGCACGACATGCACACCGTCCAGCGTACCACCGATGGCATCAGGCAAGCGATGGGGCACAGATCCTGTCGTGAGCACCAGATCATCATAAGCCACCATACCACCATTCACCGCGATCTGGCGATTGTCCGGATCAATCGCATCGACAGTCGCGCCAAGCCTCAGCTCTATGCCCTGCTCGGCGTAAAAACTCTCTGGCCGCAGATAGAGCCGCTCCAGCGCCATGTCCCCCATCAGATAGGCCTTGGACAGAGGCGGGCGCTGGTACGGTGGCTGCGCCTCCGCGCCGATCAGGGTGATCTTGCCGTCGAACGCGCTGTTGCGCAGCTTGGCCACACAAGAAGCGCCTGCCTGCCCCGCCCCGATCACAACGACATGACGCATGGTAAATCTCCTCGATGCACTGGCCCCACCTGTCCGCAAACTCTATAACCGTCACAGGATCAAACACAATCACATGAAAGGTGACACGATGCCGATATCCCAAGGCGATACCCTGCCCGATGCAACCCTCGTGCGCATGGGCGCGGAAGGGCCTGCGCCCGTCTCCATCAGCGATCTGACCAAGGGCCGTAAAGTCGTGCTGTTCGCAGTGCCGGGTGCGTTCACGCCCACCTGCCACTCCGCCCACGTGCCCAGCTTCATCCGCACTAAGGATCAGTTTGACGCCAAAGGCGTAGACGAGATCATCTGCATCTCATGCAACGATCCGTTCGTGATGAACGCTTGGGGCGAAGCGACAGGCGCCACCGCGGCGGGCATTACGATGCTGGGCGATTCCTCGTCAGAGTTTACCAAAGCCATCGGCATGGATTTCGATGCGCCGCCTGCAGGCCTCGTCGCGCGATCCAAACGCTATGCAATGCTGGTCGAGGATGGCAAAGTGACACTGCTTCAAGAAGAAGATAGCCCCGGCGTGTGTGACGTGTCCGGCGGTGAGGGCCTTCTGGCCAACATGTGAAACGAGCGCAGGGCTGCCAACGATGCAGCCCTGACCGCCACAGGCGCGCGGAGTTTTCGAATTTTCCGGTCCGGAGTTTTCGAAAATTCCGATACTTGGCGACTGCTACAGCCCGTCCAACTTGCGGGCGAGCTTGGCATCGAGGGTACTCAGCCCGTCCACGTCATGGGTCGTCAGCGTCACCGTCACGCGGTTGTACACATTCGCCCATTCGGGATGGTGGTTCCACTTTTCCGCCCAAAAAGCCGCGCGCGTCATCCACCCGAAGGCGTCCACGAAGTCACCAAACTTGAACGTCTTGACGATGGCATCACGCCCATCCACCAATTTCCAACCGTTCTCCAACAGCGGATCCAACAGCGGGCCACGCGTCTCCGCACTCAGTTTCTCGGTCATTCCTGTTCCTCCACTTGTATCTTTTTGAACGGGCCATAATCCGTCAGTATTTCGATCTCTTCTTCCACCGCCGCACGCTCTGAGTTCAGATAGTCTCCCACCGCCCGCGCGAACCCCGGATCGCGCATCCAATGCAGCGACCATGTTGCCGTGGGCAAATACCCGCGGGCCAGCTTGTGTTCGCCCTGCGCGCCGGCCTCGACACTGCCCAGCCCCATGGCGATCGCAATGTCGATGGCCTGATAGTAGCACAGCTCGAAGTGCAGGCACGAGTGATGCTCAACACAGCCCCAATACCGGCCAAAAAGCGCGTCCGCGCCGATGAAATTGAGCGCACCGGCAACCCACTTGCCCTCACGCTCCGCCAACACCAGCGCCATATCGTCACGCAGAACGTCCTGCGCGATGTCGAAAAACCGGCGCGTCAGGTAGGGCGTGCCCCATTTGCGCGCGCCCGTGTCCTGGTAGAAAACCCAGAACGCGTCCCAATGCTCCGGCTTGAGCGCGTCTCCCGTGAATGTCTGGATGCTCCCGCCGAAACTCTGCGCGGTCGCCCGCTCCTTGCGGATGTTCTTGCGCTTGCGCGAGCTGAGACTTTCGAGGAAGGCGTCGAAGTCGGCGTAATGATCGTTGCGCCAGTGAAACTGCTGGCTCTTGCGCGCCATGAGCCCCTGCGCTTGCGCGCGCTCCGCCTCGGCGCCCGTGCAAAACGTTATATTGAGGGAGCTAAGACCATTGTTCTCCGTCAGCTGGATCGCGCCCTGCACAAGCGCCTCAAAGCCCGCCTCCTCAAACCCCGGCCGCGTCAGGAAACGACGGCCCGTGGCGGGCGTATGCGGCACCGCGATCTGAAGCTTGGGATAATAGCGCCCGCCTGCGCGCTCATAGGCATGCGCCCAGGAGTGGTCAAAGATATACTCACCCTGGCTGTGCGATTTGGCATAGAGTGGCGCGACGCCGATGAGCTGACCGTCGATCCGTGCCGTCAGGTACTGCGGCTGCCAGCCTGTGCCGGTCCCCACACTGCCGCTGTCCTCAAGCGCCTTGAGAAAGCGGTGTGTGGTAAACGGATCATTCGGGCGCGCGCCGACTACAGCCTCCGGGCAAGCACAGGCGTCCCAATCAGCCGCGTCGACCTCGCTGAGCGATCCGATGATCCTGATCTCAACCTCTTGCGCGCTCATGCTTTTGTCCCTGCTGTTCCGCCTGGGGTTAAGGTGGCACGCGAGGCGCGATGTTCAAGCGTTGCGCGATCAATCAGGTAATGCGGCGCGGTAGCTCTCGAAGGTCACGGTATCGGCGACCTTCCGCGCCTGCACCTCCTGCGCGGCGCTGGTGACGGTCCAACAGGCTACCATCGCGCCCGCACGCTTGAGCGCGGCGACACGCGGACGGGCCAGATCGCTCACTTCGTGGCTGATGAAAGACGCGCCGACACGCTCGTAATCGGGGATTTCGCGCAGATGTGCACAGACGGCTTCCGACAGCGGCCAGTCTTCGGCGCAGAAGGCGGCGGTCGTCAACCCACGTGCGATGTCCGGGCACAGCTCTTGCATCGCCGCGACGGAGTGGGGATTGAACGACATCACGGCGACATCTCCAGCGTAATCGCCAAGCGCATGCGCCACCGCCCGCTCCAACACGCCGACGTTCCGCCCCATCGCCCCATCCTGATCCTTGACCTCGATGAGCAAAGGTACCCGGCCCGCCACGAGCGCCAACACGTCCGGCAAATCCGGAATCCCCTCGCGCCCACCGCGCAGAGGTATCGCGCGCAGCGCGTCCGCATCGGTTTGTCGCACCTCGCCGTCCACCTCCGTCAGTCGACCGAGGTGATAGTCGTGAAACACCATCGCCGCGCCGTCTGCGCTCAGCTGCACGTCGATCTCGATGCCATAACCCGCCTCTATCGCCGCTTGGATCGCCGCGCGTGAATTCTCCGGCCGGCCCCTGCGCACGTCGTGGAATGCCCGGTGCGCCAGCGGCACATGCGCAAAGCGCGGCGGCATCTTGGGCATCGTCATGAAATCTCGAAGATTCCCTCGATTTCGACCGCCACGCCAAAGGGTAACGCACCCGCCGAGACCGCGGAGCGGGCATGCCGCCCAGCCTCGCCCAACGCCTCGACCATGAAGTCAGAGCAGCCGTTGATGACCTTTGGTTGATCCGTGAAATCCTTGGTCGAATTCACGAAGCCCGTGAGTTTCACGACGCGCACCAAACGGTCGATATCCCCGCCACAGGCCGCCTTGACCTGCCCCAAAAGTTGCAAAGCGCAGGTCTTGGCGGCCGCCGCCCCCTCTTCCACTGTCATGTTTTCGCCCAGCATTCCGAGGATAAACCCGTCGTCGGTGCGCGAAATCTGACCGGAGACATAGAGAGTATTGCCCAGTTGCACGGAAGGGACGTAGTTGGCCGCAGGAGCGGAAGACGCTGGCAATACAATGCCGAGCTCATCCAGACGTTTTGCGATGCTCATGATAGCTAATCCTTTGCTAGGGTATTTTTGCGAGAGGCTAGCGCGCCTGCGTGTGGGGCGAAAGGCAAACCGTCAGCTTTCGCGCCACGCGCCCACGAAATAATCCGTTACGGGTTTGAGCAGGTAAGTCAGCGGCGAGCGGTCGCCGGTTTTGATGAACGCATCCACCGGCATGCCGGGCAACAGGCGGGTGCCTTCCGGAAGCCGCTCCGCCTCACCGGGGGAGAGCGATATCTCCGCACGGAAATATTTCTCCCCCGTCACCTCATCATCCAACGCATCCGCCGAGATGAGGATCACCTGGCCTTTCAGCTCCGGCGTGGTGCGCTGATCCAGAGAGGACAGGCGCAGGTTCACTTCCTGCCCCACCGATATCTCGTCGATATTGGTCGGATTGACCTGAGCGGCGATCACCAGCGGGCGGTCCTGCGGGATCAAGAACATCAACGGCTCCGCCGAGCGAATGACGGAGCGCGGCGTCGTCACCTGCATGGCATAGATAATGCCAGAGACCGGCGCGCGGATGTCCAGGCGGTCGATGGTGCCCAGCAACGCACGGCGCTGCTCGACCAGCGACAACTCCCGAAAGCGGATTTCACGCAACTGAGTGATCGCCTCTTCGCGCCCTGCAGTGCCCAGCTTGAGCCCTACAATCTCAATCTCGGTGATACGTCCTTCGGCTTGGGCGCGGGACGCGACGAGCTCACCGATCTGGCCCGTCAGCCGCGCCTGTTCCCGTTGCAGGCTGAGCACGGTAGCAGCCTGCGCAAGACCGCGGTCCAGCAGCTGTTGCTGGCTGGTCAACTGCTGTTGGATAAGGTCCAGCTGCGTGGCCAAGGCCACCTCCTGCGCGGTGATCCCCTTGATCTGCTCTTCGATCTGGTTGCGCTGTTTGGCCAGCTGCTCGATCTCGCGGTCCACACTGTCGCGGCGCGCATCGAACAGATTGGTCTGACCCGTCATCAGCTCCTGCGCGTCTGCGTTGGCGGCACCCACTTCGACCAGCACGGGAGGGAACACGATCGTCTCGCGCCCGTCGCGCTGGGCCTCAAGGCGGCCCCGCCGCGCCATCAACTCGAACAGCTGTCCCTCGATCAATACCAGCTCCGATTCGGCCTGCTGCGGATCAAGTTGCAACAGCAGATCACCGGCTTTGACCAGGTCCCCCTCGTCCACGTGAATTTGCGAGATCGTACCGCCGGTATCGTGCTGGACGACCTGTCGGTTGCGGTCCACCTCAATCTGCCCTGACGCGATGATCGCTCCTGCAATGTTGGACATCACCGACCATGCGCCAAACCCGCCGACCAGCACCAAGAGGCCTAGCATCCCGATGATAACGGGCCGGATGGCACTCCATTTTCTTGAAACACTCATGTGACGCCTCCTCCGACCTTGGGCCCACTCTTGATTTCGGAATGATTTTTGACCATCCCTTTGAGCACATCATCCTTGGGACCGAAGGCCATGCGCATGCCACCGTCCAAAACCATCAACGTGTCGCATTCCTGAATTGCCGCAGGGCGGTGCGCCATGATCAGGACGGATCGTCCCGCCGCCTTCATCGCGCGGATCGCCTGATTGAGCGCCTGGGAGCCAACATTGTCGAGATTCGAGTTGGGCTCATCCAGCACCAGGATCACCGGCTCGTTGTAAAGCGCGCGCGCAAGTCCGATACGCTGCATCTGCCCCCCTGACAGCCGGACCTTCCCGGCTTCGATCATCGTGTCATATCCGTCGGGCAATTCAAGGATCATCTCATGCGCTGCAGCCATCTTTGCGGCGGCCACCACCTTTGCGTCGTCGGGCACCCCGGCGAGACGCGCGATGTTCTGGGAAATCGTCCCGTCGAACAGCGTGACACGTTGTGGCAAATATCCGATGTGCTGGCCCAGAATTTCGCTGCCGTAATGTTCAAGCGCTGCACCGTCGAGCCGCACGGAGCCGCCCGCAGGCCGCCATACGCCCGTGAGCGTCCGCGCCAGCGTGGATTTGCCGGCACCAGAGGGGCCGATCACGCCCACCGCCTGCCCCGGCTCCACTTGGAACGAGATCGACTTGAGCGACGCCTGCTTTTCGCCCGGCGGCACCACGGTGAGGTTCTTTGCCACCAGCATCGCACGGGGCTTTGGCAGGTCGGTGCGCGGCGGCTCAACCGAAACGAGGCCCAAAAGCTCCGCCAGATTGGCCCAGCCCGTCATTCCGCGCTGAACCAGCGGCCATTGATTGAGCCCCATCTCCACGGGCGCCAGCGCACGCCCCAGCAGGATCGAACCCGCGATCATCGCGCCGGGTGTCAACTCGTTGCGCAGCACAAGATAAGCCCCCATGCCCAACATCGCCGATTGCAGGAAAAGGCGGATCGTCTTCGTCATCGAGGTGAACGTGCCGCCCACATCCGTGACGTGAACCTGACCCTCTAGGGCCGCGCCACGTGCCTTTTGCCAGCGGGTGAAGGCGGCATCGCGCATGCCCATGGCCTGCACCATCTCGGCCTCAGTACGGATCTGGTCGGACATGGCGGCGGCCTGTTGCCCCGCGCCTGCGGCCCGCGCCTGAGCACCGCGAGTCATAAATTGATTCGCGATGGCGATCACAACCAGCACCGCACCCCCCGCCACCGCGAGATACCCCAAAAGCGGATGGAACATGAAAATTGCCGCGAAAAAGATCGGCGTCCAAGGTAGGTCGAACGCCCCCATCAATACCGGCGATGTCATCAGCCGCTGCACCGCTTCCAGATCGGCAAGGCTCGCGTTCGTCTTGTCGTCTGGCGCGACCGCAGATTTGCGGATCACCGCGTCGAATACGCGCCGGTCCAGATCATCCTGAAACCGCGCACCGACCCGCGCCATGATCCGCCCGCGCGTGTAATCAAGCACGCCCATCACGCCGTAGAGAAACACAACCAACAGCGACAGCGCCACCAGCGTTTCCTGACTGCCCGAGCCCAGCACCCGGTCGTAGACCTGAAGCATGTAAATCGGCCCGGTCAGCATCAACAGGTTGGCGAACGCCGAAAACAATCCGACCGTCCAGTATAACGAGCGGCTTTTCTTGCGCACGACGCGCAACTCTTCGAGCCCGCGTTTTGTCACCTCGGTCTGCATCGCTACCCTTTCAAGGTCGTCTGGCGGCCTTTGTCGTCGTCCTGACCAGTGTTTTACCGAACAGATATGCCACTTTCTTGCGTATTAATCACTTCTCTTATTAACAGCAGCTTTCTCCGTGCTGCCAAATCAACATGTAACAAACAATATGGCCCCGAAGAGCTGCGTCATCGGTTGGCGCCACCGGGTGAGGGGCTCGCGCCGCCTGCGTTGCCGCCGAATATATCTTGCAGGACCTGATCGATGATGTTCGAAGGTCGCGCCGGTTGCGAAGGGGCCTGATCAAAAGGGGCGACCTCATTGACATCGCCCTGAAAAACCACCTGCGACGGCGCCGGAAGGGCCATCGGCAGTGGCCGCACGGGCACGACCTCGTGCACGCGCATCATGGCTTCGCGCCAGATCTCCGCGGGCAGGCCGCCTCCGGTCACCCCCTTCAATGGGGTGTTGTCGTCATACCCCATCCAGACCCCCGCGACATAGTCCGCCGAAAACCCGATGAACCACGCGTCCTTGGCCGCCGAGGTCGTGCCCGTTTTACCGGCCAGCTGTCGCCCGCCGAATTGCGCGCGCGCGCCTGTCCCCTCCGAGACGACCTTCTCCATCATGTAGATAAGCTGCGCCGCGGCACTTTCCTGAATCACGCGCTCACCGATGCCGCCACCGGTACCCATCAACGGCTCCGTATCCCCGCGCAGCCGAAGATCGATGAGGCCGTAGGGTGTCACCGACGAGCCACCATTCAAAATGCCGGCAAAGGCGCCCGTCATCTCGATCAGCGTGCTCTCGGATGCGCCGAGTGCCAGCGCAGGCCCTGCCGCCAGATCGTTGCGAATCCCGAATTGGGACGCCACGGCGCTGACGGTCTCGCGTCCCACGCTTTCGGAGATTTTCACCGCGGGGATGTTGAGCGATTGCGCCAGAGCGTTGGTCATCGTCGTCGGGCCGACGAAGTTGTTGGTATAGTTGCGCGGGCACCATTCGCCCGAACCCGGAATATTGATGCAGTAGGGACTGTCGTCGACCAGATCATTGGGCGAATATCCCAGATCGAGCGCTGCCGCGTAGACGAAAGGCTTGAACGCCGATCCGGTCTGGCGCAGGGCCTGCGTGGCCCGGTTGAACGCGCCCGATACGCGCGTCTTTCGCCCGCCTACCATGGCACGAACCGCGCCATCCGCACTCATCACGACGATGGCCGCCTGCGCCTCTGACCCCTCACGTACTTTGTTGTCGAACACCCATGTCAGGCCCTCGACCGCCGCGCGCTGCATGCGTTGATCCAGTGTCGTGCGCAAAATCACGTCTTCGGTGGTATTGCGCGTGAAAAACTCCGGCCCGGTGGACATCACCCAATCGGCGAAATAGCCGCCCGCCCGCGCCTCCGCGGCGTCCGACAGGGTTGCGGGGCTCGCCAGGGCGATGGCGGCATCGGCATCGCTCAGATACCCCTGTTCGTTCATCAGGCGGATCACCGTCGCGGCACGATTGCGCGAGCGCTCAAGGTTGGATGTGGGCGAGAGCGTGCTGGGCGCGGTAAGCAATCCCGCGAGCATCGCTGCCTCAGCCGGGTTCACCGTCGCCGCTGGCTTGCCAAAGAACCGCTGCGCCGCCGCCTCCGCGCCAAAGGCGCCGCCGCCCATGTAGGCGCGGTTGAGATAGATCGAGAGGATTTCATCCTTGGTGTATTTCGCCTCCATCGCCATGGAATACACGGCTTCCTTTGCCTTGCGCTTGAGCGATCCACGGCGGCATTCCTGCTCGTACTCCCGCTCCGTCTTGCCGCTCGTGGGATCAAAAGGCTCGCCAAGGCACAACAGTTTGGCCGTCTGCTGGGTGATCGTGGAGCCGCCGTGGCCGGACAGCGGTCCGCGCCCCTCGCTCATGTTGATGCGCACCGCCGAGGCGATGCCGCGCGGACTGATGCCGAAGTGGCTGTAAAAACGCTTGTCTTCGGTGGCGATGACAGCGTTGCGCAGATGCGGCGAGACGTTTTGCGCGGTCACAGCGCCACCAAACTGGTCGCCGCGCCAGGCAAACACCTCACCCTCATTGTCCAGCATGGTAACTGAACCGCTGGCACGTCCATCGAGCAACTCGGTGACATCGGGCAGCGTCGTATAGAAATAGCCAACGATGAGCGCGAGAACCGCACATCCAACAAGGATGGACCGTGAGGTGACGACCCAGATGAGCCGCAGGACCCAACGGACGATTGCCCTAAGAAAGCCAATCACACCGCCACGGCGCGCAGGCGGAGCTTTGCGCGCTCGGTTCGCTTTTGCCCTGGGTTTCGGTCTGGGTTTCGGCTTGGCCGTTGTTTTGGAAGATGCCGCGCGACTTCTGCCGCCATAGCGATTGTCTGCCACCAAGGGGCGTCTGCGCTTGGGTGAATCACTCATTAGTCCTGGGCCTGCTCGCCTGTTATTTTTTGCATCTTACTCCGCCAGATCGCGTTTGTTTAGCGCCTGATCGTCACCGACACCTCCAAATATCGCACATTTATTAAGCACTAATCAGGCATAGATCATAATTTAGGCATCAAGGCCCTCCATTACCATCTCTTCCTGCGCCACTGCCTTCCCTTTGGGCAGATATATCCGCCTTTCTACAGCGGTACTTGCAGAAATGTCTGCGATTTAAGAGGGGACAATCAGGTGAAACTCATCATTGCCACGATCAAACCATTCAAGCTCGAAGAAGTCCGCGAAGCGCTGACCGAAGCGGGCGTGCGTGGTCTGATGGTTACGGAAATCAAAGGCTTCGGCGCACAGTCCGGTCATACCGAAATATATCGCGGCGCTGAATACGTCGTGAACTTCGTGCCGAAAGTGAAACTGGAGTTTGTAGTTGCCGACAGCGTTGCCGACCAGATGGTCGAAGTGATCAGTAAAACCGCACAGACCGGAAAAATCGGTGACGGTAAAATTTTCGTGCTCGATGTCGAGCAGGCGGTGCGCGTGCGCACCGGTGAAACCGGCGACGACGCTATCTAACCCAAAGGACGAAATGATGAACAAGAAATATCTCATTCCACTCGCGACGGCGGCCGCGCTTTTGCCGTCATTTGCAATGGCGCAGGATGCAGCGGCACCCGGCTTCGATGAAATCGGCCCCTACATCATGACCACTTTGCTGTTCCTCGTGGGCGGCTTTTTGGTGTTCTGGATGGCGGCAGGCTTCGCCATGCTCGAAGCGGGGCTCGTCCGTTCAAAGAATGTGACGATGCAGCTGACAAAGAACATCTCACTCTTCTCGCTGGCGGCCATCATGTATTGGCTCGTAGGCTTTAACCTGATGTATCCGGGCGATTTCAATGGATATTTCGCGCCCAACTTCGTGCCCACCGTGCTTGAGCCTGTTGGTCTTGCGGCGGCGGACGCTTCGCTTGACTATGCCTCCGTGGCGTCGGACTTCTTCTTCCAGCTGATGTTTGTGGCCGCGACTGCGTCAATCGTCTCGGGTGCACTCGCGGAACGGATCAAGCTGTGGCCCTTCTTGATCTTCGTGATCGTGCTGACGGGTATCCTCTATCCAATCTCGGGTTCCTGGCAGTGGGGCGGCGGTTTCCTGTCGGAAATGGGCTTCTATGACTTTGCCGGTTCCACCGTTGTGCACTCGGTCGGTGGCTGGGCTGCATTGGTCGGCGCGCTGATCCTCGGGCCACGTTTGGGTAAGTACAAAGATGGCCGTGTGAACCCGATGCCCGGCAGCAACCTCGCGCTTGCCACTCTGGGGACGTTCATCCTGTGGCTGGGTTGGTTCGGCTTCAACGGCGGCTCGCAGTTAGCCGCGGGCACCGTGGGCGACATCACCGATGTGGGCCGTATCTTTGCCAACACCAACATGGCGGCGGCCTCGGGTGCTGTCTGTGCGCTGATCCTGACGCAGGTTCTCTACAAGAAAGTCGATCTTACGATGGTGCTGAACGGCTGTCTGGCGGGCCTCGTGTCCATTACGGCCTCGCCGCTGGAGCCCTCAATGTTCGGTGCTCTGTGGATCGGTGCTGTCGGCGGTTTGATCGTTGTGTTCGCCGTGCCGTTCCTTGACAAGTTAAAGATCGACGACGTGGTGGGCGCGATCCCGGTGCACCTCTTTGCAGGCATCTGGGGCACGATCGCGGTGGTCTTCTACACCCCCGAGACCAGCCTGATGGTACAGCTGACGGGCATTCTGGCCTACGGTGCCTTCACCGTGGTGGCGGGCGGTATCGTCTGGTTCATCCTCAAGGCAACTGTCGGCATCCGCGTGAGCGAAGAGGCCGAGATTGCGGGCCTCGATACAGCCGAGCTGGGGATGGAAGCATACCCTGACTTCACCCGCGGCTGAGGAGTGGTGCGCAGCCGCTGATTTCCTCAAAAGAGTGGCTGCGAAGCACATCAAACCAAATAAGCCCCGCATGACGACATGCGGGGCTTATTATATGCCGGAGTTATGCGGCGGATGTCGTTATGGGCGCCAGCTCCGATCTCCCTGCGGCCGACACCCCTGGAGTGTTTTCAACCAAGAAAATAAGCCGATCAGATTCCTGCGTCTACGATCGCTTTTGCGAGGATCGGGACGGTTTGGGAGTTAAGACCCGCAACGTTCATACGGCTGTCGCCAACCATATAGATTCCATGCTCGACTCGTAGCTTCTCGACCATCTGCGGCGAGGTGCCGAGGCGCGAGAACATGCCACGATGCTGGGCCAGAAAACCAAAGCGGTCGGACCCTGACAGGCGCTGCAGCTCCGCTGCCAACTGGCTGCGCAGACCCAGCATGGACTGGCGGACGTCCTCAAGCTCCGCCTGCCAATCGGCGCGCAGTGCATCATCGGTGAGGATCATCGTCACCAGGCGCGCCCCATGGTCGGGTGGGAAGCTGAAGTTTTGCCTGTTGAGATAAGCGAGCGAGCCTTGGTTCAGCACTTGCGCCCCGGTGTCTTGGCTTACGACCATCAATAGCCCGGTGCGTTCGCGGTAAATGCCAAAGTTCTTCGAGCAACTCGCCGCGATCAGACACTCCGGCACCGCGGCGGCAAGTTTGCGGGTGGCAACGGCATCCTCCTCCAATCCATCACCGAAACCTTGATAGGCGATATCGACCATCGGCGTGGCGCCCGTCTCAAGCAGAACGCCAATCACCTCATCCCACTGTGCACCGTTCAGATTTGCACCCGTCGGGTTGTGGCAGCAGCCATGCAGCAAAACCACATCGCCCTTCTTCGCCGCTTTGAGGTCGGCAATAAGGCCATCGAAATCGACACCACGGGTCTCATCGTCGAAATAGCGGTAGGGGACCATCTCCATGCCGAGATAGCCAAGCATCGAAATGTGGTTCGGCCACGTCGGATCGGAGACGAAGACGCGCGCATTGGGCCGTGCCATCCGGATCAACTCAAACGCCTGTCGCACGGCACCGGTCCCGCCAGGCGTCGCGGCAGCCGCGATCGTGCCGCGCGGCACGGCGTCCGACAAGATCAGATCGATCATCGCATCCGCAAACGCAGGATCACCCGCAAGGCCCGTATAAACTTTGCTGTCTTGGGTCTCCCACAAACGGTGCTCCGCCGCTTTGATCGCCCGCATCACAGGAGTTAGCCCGGTCGCGTCCTTGTAGACTCCCACGCCAAGGTCGACTTTCACCTCGCGTGGGTCGTCACGGTACATTTGCACAAGAGCCAGAATTTTGTCGGCAGGCTGCTGTTTCAAGGTCTCGAACATCACGCGTCTCCGGTCGCTATGGGTACGGTCGGGAACATGCCCCACTCTGCCCACGATCCATCGTACAGGGCCCAATCGCTGTGCCCCAGCCTCTCCAGCGCCAGCGCAAGAACAGCCGCCGTAATGCCCGAGCCGCAGGAGGTGATGATCGGCTTTCCCAGATCGACCCCCGCCGCCTCGAACACGTCTCGGGTTTCCTCCACGCTCTTCAGTGTCTGATCCTCATTGAGCAGTGCGCCGAATGGCACATTGCGCGCGCCGGGAATATGCCCCGAGCGAAGACCCTCGCGCGGCTCGGGCGCCTCACCCCGGAACCGGGCCGCAGCACGAGCATCCACGATCTGCGGCGCCCCCAGCTTGGAGGCATGCGCAACTTGCGTGACATCACGCACCAGATGGTTCTGGAACCGCACCGTCATATGGCGGTCCCGCGCGATCGGCGGTAAATCCTCGGTCTCCCGCCCCTCGGCAATCCATTTGGGCAGCCCACCATCGAGCACAGCTACATTTTCCTGCCCCATCAGCTTGAACAACCACCACACGTGCGGTGCAGACAAGATGCCCGCGCCATCATAGACCACCACCTGATGGCCATCGCCCACACCCATCGCGCGCATCCGCGACATGAATTTCTCGATGGGGGGTGCCATATGCGGCAGATCAGACCGCGCGTCCGAAACCTCGTCGATGTCGAAAAAACGCGCCCCCGGAATATGCGCCTGCAAATACTCCGCCTTGGGGTCGCGCGCTTCGGCAGGAAGATACCATGAGGCGTCCAGGATCCGAAGATCCGGGTCCTTGAGATGCCGCGCCAACCAATCGGTCGACACGAGTATTCTGGGATCATCACTCATAGCAGCTCCTCTTCGGCATATCCTCTGCCTACTCCGAGCGAGAAATCTGAGCAAGCCAAACCACTCTTCTATTTTTATTGGCCGAAAATACTCTGGGGGAATTGGCCCATAGGGCCAAGGGGGCAAAGCCCCTGTTAGCCGTGGTCCTTCAGCAGACGCGCCTTTTGCCGGGACCAATCCCGCTTTGCCGCATCCTCACGCTTGTCATGCAGTTTTTTACCTTTGGCGATGCCGATCTTGATCTTGGCCATGCCGCGATGGTTGAAATACATCACCAGCGGCACCAGCGTCATTCCCTTGCGCTGCGTCGCGTTCCACATCTCGGCCAACTGCTTGCGGCTCACGAGCAGCTTTCGTCGCCGCCGTTCCTCATGCCCGAAGGTTTTTGCCTGCTTGTAGGGCGCGATGTAGCTGTTGACGAGCCACAGCTCACCATCCTCGACCGCCGCATAACTCTCAGCGATATTGGAGCCGCCCATGCGCAGGGACTTCACCTCGGAGCCCTCCAGCATTATGCCACATTCCACATCATTCTCAATCGCGTAATCAAAACGCGCACGCCGGTTCTCTGCGATGACCTTATAGTTCGGGTCAGATTTAGAAGATGATTTTACCTGTGCCATACCTAGCGATGTAGGGCGCAACGACGCGCCGCGCAAGGGACCCTCCTAGCGCAGCGCCTCACGCGCAAGAAACTGGGCCAGTTCCGCCATCAGGCGCCCGCGTGCAGTTGCGATAGCGGCAGGGCCCGCTGCGGGATCATAGGTCACGCTCAGCTCAAACAGCCCGGAGCGTTCACGCCCCTCGAAAACGCCCACAAAATATTGGCCCGTCGCGCGGTACACGCCGTCCGTCCCCGCCGCCAAGTCGACAAAGCGGACCACGAGCGAGGCTGCCGCCTCCTCTTCGAAGGGCCAAGGCTCGGACGCCACGCGCGCGCGGGTCAGTTGCGCAAGATTGCGGCTCAGCTCCAACCCGATGGCGCGCTCAGGCGCGTCCGCCCACAACACATCCGAGGTGATGATGGTGCCATCGGGCGCTTGCTGAACGACCTCGTCAGCCGCCGCATAACCCGGCAGCGAGACATCTTTCAATTCGACCGATGGATAGCCAATTCTGACTGTCTGAGACACGCTGGGCGAGACGACCGCGATGCTTTGAGGTGCGCCGCAGGCCGATACAAGAGCAAGCAAGGCAGCGACGGCCATAGATTTCGTCAATTTCATATTATCGTCCCAACAGCAGTGAATTCGGATTTCGCTCGATGGTCCGCGCCAGTTTCTCCAGCGCGCCCGCCGCTTCTTGAATGTCGCGCAAAGCCGCTTGCGCCGCGCGGCTCAGCTCATCACCCTGATTATAGCCTTCGATGGTGAGGCCCGCCTGTGCAAAGAGCGCGTTCAAACGCTCGATCACCTGTGGCAGGTCACGTGCCGAAACAGCGATACTGTCGGCAGCCGTGCGCGCGGAGGCAAGCGTCTGGTTTACGTTCTGCACCGCCCCCCCCTCACGCAGTTCCCTGAGCGTGGCGTTGAGTTGGTCCAGCGCACCGGCGAGTGCAGTCGGCAACTGCGCCGTTTCGGGACTACTCACCAGTTCCTCTGCGGAGGACGTGAGCGCGGTCAACTCATTGATTAGTGTGTCAAATTCCAGAGACGCAGCCCGCGCCGCCACCGTCTGAATTTCCGCCACAAGCTCCGGCACCCCTTCCACCGAAGATGTCACAGCATCCGCCGCGTCCGAAGCGGCGGCGAGCGTGCGGCCCAGCGTCTCCGCGATGCGCTGCTGTTCAAGCTCGGTCACGAGTGCCTCGATCCGCACCAGCGTGGCATTGAGTGCGACGGGTATATTTTGCACATCCTCCGACGTCACAAGCCCCGATAGATCGTTCAGCAACGTGCGCACCTCGCCGGGTGTTTCCTGCAAATCGGTGTTTGAGATGAGAACTTCGGCAGAGTTCATCACATTGATGAAGCTGTTGAGCAACTCTTCGATCGGCAGATTGTTGATCCGCGTGAACACGCCCTCGACCGTGGCTTCCACATCCGATGTCTGGCTCAGCGTGGTGGGCAGAACCGGCAGGGCGGAGCCATCGGAAACCAGGCGCGCGGGCGGCGCATCGGGCACCTCGACCAGTTCAACCTTGAGGCCGCCGGTCAGCAGACTGGCCGACGCAAGCCGCGCGCGCAGACCGTTGGCCACACGGTTTTGCAACAGGCTCAATGCGGCGTCCGCCGTCACTTCCTCCGGCAGGCCGAGGCGCGCAGGCTGAATTGAAATCATCACGTTGAGCCGCACGCGGCTGTCGCCAAACTGGTCGAAGTCCACAATGCCGGACAGGCTGCTGACCGTACCGATGCGAAATCCGCTCAGCTCGACGGGCGCCCCCGTCGTAAGGCCCGATACGTTCTCGTCAAAAATGATGCTCAATTGAAGCGGGTCCACCTCCGAGGTCGTAAACAGGCTGTTGCGCGCCGTCTCCCTGTCCACGAATACATCAAACACTTCTCCGTCCAGTACCGGCGCACCACCTGACACAAACGTGTCGAAAGTGATCCCGCCCCCGACCAAGGTGGCCAGCGAAGAAAAGTTGATCTCGGCCCCCGACGGTCCAATGCTCACATCAAAACCGGAGGTGTCCCAAAACCGTGTGGAAGAGTTCACCAGATGCCGATGCTCATCGTAAATAAGCCCTTCCACGATGGCGAAAGCACCGCTGCGTGCGATTTGGGCGCGGCCGATCTTGCCCACTTCGATGCCTCGGAACACGATGGGCGTATTGTCCGTCAGCGTCCCGTTCGTCGTGGTGCGAAACGCGATCTGGAGCCCGTCCAGCCCCGGCCGTATCAGCGGCGCGACATCCGAGCCCCGAAATGTCTCCGCTTCACCTCCGATCTCGCTGTCCCAGGACCCTTCGATATACACACCGCTCAGAACCGTGCTCAGCCCGCTAATTCCCTGCGCGGTGACTTCCGGCTGCACGATCCAAAAAACGGAGGATTCGTCGACGTAGGGCGCAACATCCTTCTTCAGACGAATATGAACTTCGACGCTGGTCAGCCCCTCGTTGAAGCTGACCTCCTCGACATCGCCCACCTCGATGTCGCGATACTTGAGCTTCGTCTCGCCTGCGGCGATCCCGGCGCCGTCCTCGAAACTCACAATGATCAAAGGGCCACGCGCGGAATAGGACTGCCACGCCACACCAAACGCGACGACCAGAGCGAGCAAGGGAATGACCCAGATGAAGGATGCGCCGGAGAAGCGGCCCTTGGACTGTTGCTTGATCGAAACGGGTGGAGGGGTGTCAACCATGGTCGCGTGCCTTCTCGTCGGTGGCCTGTGCGTCCCAGATCATGCGCGGATCGAAGGCTTGAGCAGACAGCATTGTAAATATCACGGATAGGGCGAAAAAGAACGCAGCTGGCCCCGGTGTGATAGCGGCAAGGCCTTGGAGTTGCACGAGGGCTGACAGAATGGCAACCACAAAAATATCGATCATCGACCAACGGCCAATGTACTCCACCACTTCGTACATCAGCAGACGCCGCGACGAGGGAAAGCCGCCCTTCTTCCCCACACTCAACGCGAGAAACGCGATCGCCCAGAATTTACCGAGCGGGATCACCACGGACGCCACCAGAATGATCGTCGCAATCCCAAATGCCCCGTAATGGGCCAATTCGACAGCGCCGCCGATGATCGTGCTTTCATCCACCGAGAACAGCTGTTGGGTGCGCAGCATCGGGTAGGTATTGGCAGGCACGTAGCACATCAGCCCCACGAGCCACAGTGCCCAGACCCGCTGCAAGCTGTTGACATCGCGCGAGACGAGCCGCGCGCCACAGCGCCCGCAGGCCTCCGTGCCGATAGGCCACGCGCGTGCGCATCGTGTGCAAGCGACCAGACCAGCCTCACGGGCGGTTACCGTTTTTTGGGGTGTTCCAGAGAATTCCATACCGACCATTTACACATAAAGCTGTCCTGCACGATGACAAGCACCACCAGAACTCCGAACATCCAGAAGGCCGGACCAAAACTCACCGTCGCCAGATCGGCGACCTTCACAAGCGCCACGGCACAGCCCAGCGCGAAAATCTCTGCCATCGACCACGGCCGCATCGCCTCTGACACACGGAACGCGCGGATCGCGTGGCGCGCCGGGGGCTTGTCGAGCACCACGGGCACAAGCACGTAAAGCGTCAGCAGCATGCGCAGCAGCGGCACGAAGATGATGAACCCCGCCGTCAACAGCGCCAACACCAGCATCGGCCCTTGGGTGAAGGACAGCGCCGCATCAAGGATCGACACCGCATTCGTGCGCCCCGCCGCCGAGATTTGCAAAAACGGAAACAGACTTGCCGCGATGATGAGGACGACGACGGCGACTGCCACGGCGATGATCTGCATGCCCGCTTTGCGGCGCGGCGCGATCAGTACTTTATGGCACCGCACGCAGACCGCCTGCTCGCCATTTTTAGGGCGCTGCAGCTGATAGGTCGCATCGCACACCGGACACACGATCAGCCCCTCAAGAGGCCCGCGCGAGAATTCTTCCACCGCTGTCATGCCTGTAATCTACCCCTTTGTACGAGGGGGTAACACACCCAATTGATCGTGGTTCCGCTCATAGCTTCAAATCCAGCTCGGCCAGCACCGCTGCCGTGTCCGCGCCAATGCCACCCGGCGACTGGGGCGCGGGCAGGGTACTGCGGCTGAACCGTGGCGCCGGTGCTGCCTGCATGATCCCGTCGGGGGCAAGATATGTCTGGCGCGCCGCCATATGAGGATGAAACCGCGCCTCTGAAAAGGTAAGCACGGGGGCGACGCAAGCATCCGTCTGATCGAAAATTGCCGCCCAGTCGTCACGCGATTTTCGGGCAAAGGCATGTGCGTATAGCTCCGCGCGCGCGGGCCACTCAGCCGCATCGTTCTGGCTCTCCTGATGCTCGGCCGGCAGACCCGCTTTTTCCAAAAGTAGCGCGTGGAATTGCGGCTCCAGCGCGCCCACAGAGATGAACCCACCGCAAGCGCATGTGTAACAGCGGTAAAACGGTGCGCCGCCATCGAGCCAATTCGCGCCGCGCTCCTGCGTCCACGTGCCGCGTGCCAGCATCGCATGGATCAATCCCATCATCGCCGGTACGCCATCGACCATGGCCGCATCTACCACTTGCCCCTTGCCCGACAGGCCCCGCTCGATCACCGCGCTCAGGATACCGAGCAGCAAAAACATCGTCCCGCCGCCATAATCCGCCACCAGATTGAGCGGCGGGACCGGCGGGCGCCCCGCCTCGCCCATCGCATGGAGCGCACCGGTGAGCGCGAGGTAATTGATATCGTGCCCCGCACTTTGCGCCAGCGGACCCTCCTGCCCCCAGCCGGTCATACGCGCGTAGATGAGGCGATCGGGGCACGCTTCCGGTGCCAGCCCCAAACGCTCCATCACCCCGGGGCGGAACCCCTCGATCAACACATCGCTGGCGGCGATCAGGCGCTTGGCGGCCTCCAACCCCTGCGCGCTTTTCAAATCCAGCACGATAGAGCGTTTGCCGCGCCTGTTGATATCCGTGGGATCGGCAGGGGCTGCCTTACGGTCCACCGTCACCACATCCGCGCCCAGATCGGCCAAAAACTGTCCGGCCAAGGGCGCAGGCCCCAGCCCGGAAAACTCCACCACTTTCAACGACGCTAGCGGTCCCGCCATCATGCCGCCCCCGGCAGCGTCACTTCGCGCGCGCCCTCCTCAAAATCCTTGAGCGTCAGCGGCCAGACCACGCCGGGCCAGCGCAGCTCCATCTCCAGCTTTCTTGGACGGTATACCGCCGTGTAAAGCGTGCCGAACCCTTGGGCAAACGCCGTCGAGTAGAGCGGCGGGCGCAGAAATGCTGCGATGAATTTATCCTCCGGATCACGGTGCAGGCGCAGGCGTTGCAGCAAGAAACGCTCCCGTTCTACCGTCGCCGTAAACCGCGCGTGGCTGATCCATTCGACATTTTCCTGATGGTTCGTCGCCACCGGCGCATGGGTAACGACCGCGGGCCGGTCCGGTGCCATCATCACCGTGAGGTAGGTACGTTTACGGTCCAGCACAGTGACGTTGTAGCTCATATGCGTGGGCACGCGGGCCAGCACCGCGCCCGCCTCCTCCGCCGTTTCGCAGATTTGCAGCACATAGCGCAGGATCAGCGGCACGCCGAACCCCTCGCCGACCACACGCCGCCCCCCGAACGTGAGCGAGATCGACAGCCCCTTGTCATTGACCCCGTCCACCAATCCCCACAGACCATCGGAGGTGCCCATAACACTACGTCCCAGCCATTTGGTACGCAGTACGAGACTGTCGAAGGCTTTGGGATTGTAGTCGTAGTTGCGCACCATCACAGGCTGCTTGCCCGCCCAGATCGCCTGGGAACACGACGCAAGATAGGGCGGCGGTGTATAGAAGCTAAGGAACCGCGCGGCGTGATCACCCCCGCCCGCCAATTCGCACAGCTCGTCATAGAGCGGGACCAACTCAGGCATATGCGTGCGCAGCGCGCGCAGGCCCATGGCATAGGTCGGGCGAGCGGTCTCGCCTTCCTTGAGCCACCACGCCCGGTAGTCGGACCAATATTCGCGGAAAAGCCCGGCCCACTTGGGTCCGGGCGCATCCTCGGAAATCGCGCGCCAGTACATAGCGGTCTTTCTATCGGATGGGTCTTAGAGGATCTTGAACGCCGGATCGGACAATTCTGGCGCGGCGGACGCAACCGGCAGCGGCTTGCCCTCCACTTTACTCTTAATCCCGTGGATCCACTTTTTCGCCCGCTCATTGAGTTGGAAGCTCTTCGTCATGGACCTTCCCCGCGTCACGAGGATGCCGATATCGGCCCCCTCATAGCGGTAATCACCGGGCTGGAGAATACGCAGAAAGAACGCTTCGTTCTCGCTCTCCACCGCGCGGCGGTGATAGTCGAAGCGGTTGAAATCCACCGTACCATCCTCGCGCATGCGGTAGATGCCCGTCTCCGGCGCCTCGGTACAGATGTCTACGCTATCCTTGGTGTGTTTGATCACCATCTGGGACCAGCTGTCGATGTTGTCCGGCTCCGCCCAACGTGCGTTCAGCTCATCCACCTCCAGCTTGAACCTCTTTTTCGAGAATTCCAGCAGGTGAAACAGGAACAAGGGCGCGTCCGCATGTGCAAACGCCGCGTGGTTCGTCATCGACGACGCGCCCGTGATACGCGGGTTCAGCTCTCCCAGCCACAGGTCACCGGTCTTTTTGTCGATCAGGAAGTCCAGCTCGAAATAGCCGCGGTAGCCTTCCTTAAGCAGCTGCTCCCCGAATTTGAACGTGAGATCCCGCGCTTTCTGGCGTACCTTCGGCGGGAAAGCGGTGGACAGGATCTCGTTCCCGCACCAGCCGCCGCGATAGGGCGTCAATTCGTTGAAACCGACAAGCTCCGTCATGAGCGGGCCGACAATCGTGCCTTCCTTGGTGGCACAGGCCTCGATCGCGGCACCACGACAGCTGATCCGCTTCATGATCTTTATTTCGCCCTCACCGATGATCTCACTCTCGTGGCGGCGGAAGTCGGCCTCGTTCTTGATGAAGAAAGTGGTATGGCCGCTGTCACCGAACGCCGATTGCAGCACCAGATCATGGCCGATCCCAGCCTTCTCGCAGGTCTCGCGCAGGTTCTCGTAGCTCGTGACCTCAGCGAGCGTGTTCGGCACCGACGGCACGTCCGCCTTGTTGCCGATGCGCACGGTCTCGATCTTGTTGTCCATGCTCGTGCGCAGCTTGGCCTTGGGGAACCACACGTCCGCGCCCAGCTCTTTGGACAGACGCTCCGTCTCCTCGTCGAACATCAGGAACACGAACTTCGGCTTGCCACCGCGCTTTTTTATGAAGTCGATGACTTCCTTATGTTGCAGCAGGTAGTTGTTGATGTCCTCGATGGACTGGAACTCCGCGTGCGGCTGCTCGGAGGGGCAGAACACGTTGGGGTGCTTGCCGCCGTAGCAATCGATGTAGCAGATGTACTTGAAGTTCTTGACCCATTCATCAAGGCCCAAAAGATTGAAGTTGGTAGCTGAAATAAAATAGACCGGGTCTTCGTTGCGGTGAAAGAACCGGCGGATCTCAGAGATGTTTCGCAGAATTGTAGCCATGGTATGTTCCTTCTTCTATTTCTTTATTCAGCCGCTTTGAGGGTCGTGGGCGCGGCACCTTCAAGTGCCGCCGCCGTAAACACCCGCAGGCCCAGATCAGGCCGGTATCCGTGGATCTCGCTCACGTCGAGCGCGCGCATGAAACTCAGGATTTCCTGACTGATCACCTGCCCCGGCACGAGGATCGGGAAGCCGGGCGGATAGGGGATGATGAACCCGGCCGAAACGATCGTCTCGCCGCGGCTCATGGCCTCCTTGAGCGATCCGTCAAGCTCCAGATAATCGCAATTCTTGTCGTCATAGGCGAGGAAGAACGCCTTGCGGATATCGCCCTCCCGGCTGTTGCCGCTCTCCAGGAAAGCAGGGTGGAAGCGGCTGAAATCAGGCAGTGGCGGGTAGTCCTCCAGAAGGTTCTTGACGCGGCGGTCAAAGCCGAGCTTTTCCATCCCACTCGCATCATCGTTCAACTCATCGAGCGATTTGGCGATCTCTACCAGCACCTCGATGAGGTAGGCTACAGAGGAGCGGGTGGTGCCGATATTGGTCATGAACAGCACGGTATTGCGGGACGTCTTGTTGATCTGGATGCCGTATTTATCCATCAAAACCTTGTTTTTGAACGTATCTCCGTCCCATCCCGTGCCGCCAACCAACAGCGTCACGCGGCTCGCATCAAGCACGAACTCGTCACGCTCCCAGCAATCCCACATGTCGGTCCAGCCCTGCTCGGCATCGTAATAGCTGGTCACACCGCTCTCGCGGTGCTCCTCGGGGATCATGTCCCCGGCGGTCAGCACCTGAAAATACTTCTGCAATAACGGGTGATCACTGATCGCGCGGCGCATCGACATCGCCGCCTCGATCTGCCGCTGCACGAACTCGAAGCCTTCCAGCTCCACCTGACGGCGGCCCACATCGAGGCTGGCAATGATCTGGTAGTTGGGTGAGGTCGAAGTATGCGTCATATACGCCTCGTGGAAGCTCTGCTCCACCTCGCCTTTGAAGTCCTGATCGTTGACGTGGATCATGCTGCCCTGACGCAGGGACGTCAGCGTCTTATGTGTCGATTGTGTAGAGTAGACGCGCACCCGCGACGTGGGCGGCGGGATCAGGCGCGTCTTGAGCAGGGTCTCGTGATCTGCGTCTTTCAGCTCCAGCTGCTGGGCCTCATAGGCCTCCACATGGGCGGCGGTTTTGAATTTCACACGCAGCACGTTTGCAGCGTTCATCCCCGTGCGCTGGCGGTACGTCGGGTTGAAGCGGCCAAAGGCGAACCATGCCTCATCCCACAGGAAAATCAGGTCCGGCTTGATCGCCAGACATTCCTGCATCACCCGCTCGACGTTATAAACCAGACCGTCGAAAGTGCAGTTGGTCAGCAGCAGCATGCGCACGCGGTCAAGCTTGCCCTGCGCTTTCATCTCCAAAAGCCGCTCTTTGATTTCACGCAGCGGCACCGCGCCGTACATCGAGTATTTGCTGAGTGGGTAGCTGTCGAGGTAGCTGACCTGCGCACCGGCCAGCACCATGCCGTAGTGGTGGGATTTGTGGCAATCGCGGTCCACCAGCACGATATCACCCGGCTTCAGGAGCGCCTGTACGACAATCTTGTTGCAGGTCGAAGTGCCGTTGGTGGCAAAGAACGTTTGCTTGGAGCCAAACGCGCGGGAGGCAAGCTCCTGCGCTTCCTTGATAGGGCCGACCGGCTCCAGCAAGCTATCGAGGCCACCGGAGGTCGCGGAGGTCTCCGCCAAAAAGATGTTCGGGCCGTAAAACGCACCCATATCCTGGATCCAGTGCGAGCGCGTGATGGATTTGCCTCGGCTGATCGGCATGGCGTGGAAGACACCCGTGGGCTGCTTTGAATACTCCACCAGCGCGGTGAAGAATGGCGTCTTGTTGCGGGCGGCCACACCGCGCAGGATATTGAGGTGCAGTTCCATGAAATCTTCGGAGTTGTAGAACACCCGCCGACAAATCCCCAGATCGAGGCCCGCGATATCCTCGACCGACCGTTCGGTCACCAGATAGGCGTCCAGCTCCGGGCGCACCCGCGCGATCATGCGGCACAGCTCCGGCCCGTAGTTTTCCGGCGCGATCGCGTCGATCTCCTCGCGCCCCCCCGCGCGCGCCAGATAGCGCGTCAGGATCTCTTCCACGCTATCGGAATGAAGCACCAGTCCGGGTCGTACCACGATGGCCTGAATGTTGTGGTTGAAGAGCACGGCGATCAGGGCATCCTCGATGGACGGCACAACAACCGCCTCATAGACAAAGGGATCTTCGGGTCGGCGCATGCCGGTCACGTTGGACTTGAGCCAGCGCTCCTGATGCTCGTTCACGCTATCCACGATCAGTACTTCGAAATAAGGCTTGGACAGCGCGCGCATCTCGACGCTCTGATGCGCTTCATCGTCCTGCTCGTCCTGATCGACACTGTCGCGCTCCAGCGGGATAGAGCGGCGGCGGTAGGCACCGGTGGTCAGTGCACGGGTGATGCGGTTCACGGCAAAGCTGACATCGTCCAGTTTGCCCTGGTCGAAATGGCGGCGGATCAGACCAAAGGCGGCCTTGCCCGGAAAAGCCCAGTACCCCTCCATCATGCCCAGCGAGTCGAACAGCGTCTCGACACCTGCGCGCAGCTGCGCTGTCTCGGCGGCATTGGGGTTTCGCGTCAGCGCGGCGGTCGCCTCGCGAAGGGCACTCCACCGGTCGGATCGCAATTGTATAGCTGACGAATAATCTCTCATCGCATGCATCGGTTCATCTCCGCAATCTGTTGCGCGTCCCTGCCCTGCGATGAGGTAGGGGGCAGGCCGCCTTGGCCAGCCCCTCTCATGGCAAGACTTAGCCGCTTGAAGTGTCGTTTGTCGCCGTACCGGTCAAAACGCCGGGAGCGACAGGTGGGTTCGGGATCGCCGCCGCAGGCGCTGCGGGCGGCTCGGGCTCCGCCACCGGGGTGGCGGTGCCTGCTGTAGGATTGGGCAGCGGCTCTTCGGGGAAAGCAGGCGGCACTTTATAGGCGAAGCCCGGCAGGCTGTCCTCACCAGCGGCGTCGGGCGTATAGGGCACGCGCATCGCCGGGGCCATCATATCGAGACCCGCTTTGGTGCCCTTGTGGGGGATTGCAAGCGGCCCAAGCGTCTGAAGGTAGCCGTCGGTCCCGCTGGCGCGGTCATAAACCGAGAAATCGGTGGAGCGGTCACGGAAGGATTTGAGCACCTGACCCAGCCCCTTCATGCCGGTCTCACGCTGGCGGCGCACCATGTCGAGGTCGATCTCGATGGGGAACATGTCCTCCTGCCCCGCCGATTGGTGCAAGACCTGACTTGTCGGATCGACGACGCAGGATTTACCGACACCCCCGGCTCCGAGGCCGTTCACGTCGATCACATAGCACTGAAACTGCACTGCGGTCGCCCGCGCGATGGCAAGCTCCGCGTCCCGGTCGGTCGTGCCAGTTAGGACGGGGTGCAACAGCACTTCGACGCCCTGGCTTGTCAGCTGCCGCGTGGTCTCCGGGAACCACATATCATAGCATATCGACAGGCCGAACCGGCCCACATCCGGAACGTCGAAGATACAAAATTCGGTGCCCGCTGCAACACCCGCCTCATAGGGGCGGAACGGGAACATCTTGGCGTAGCGGCGGATGATCTCACCTTCGGGATTGATCACCACGGATGTGTTGTAGATCCGCCCATCTTCCGGATCGGTGATGAACATCGAACCGGGAATGAGCCAGACACCGTGCTTTGACGCCGCCGCCTGAAATTTCTCCAGCGCCTCGTTCTCGGGCGGCAGGGAGTACTGGTCAAGCGGGCCAAAGGCCGAAAGCTCGGAGAACAGGACCATCTGGGTCCAAGGAAACCGTGCCATCAGGATGTCGAGACGCTGGATCATGCCATCGACGTTAGGTTGTAGGGCGTTGACGTACATCTGTACGCCCGCAATTGCGAATGGTGTCATATCTTTTCACTCCGGGGAATACGGCACAGGCCGTTTATCCTTGTCCATACGTCCTTTGTAACATGAGGGAAACAGGCCATTTGCAGCGCCGACGTGACGGCACTGCAAGGCTGATATGTCCGGCGCGCAGAGATGATCCTAGGCTGCCGCCGGTTTGCGAGGCGCGCGCGCATTGCGCCCGCGTTGCAACATAACGATCGCTCCCAGCAAAAGCAACGCAGGCAGGAACATCCAGTATTTGCTCGGCTGTGGAATGGGTTTTAGCACACGAAGCACTTCCTGATCCCAATCTAGTCCGGCACTGGCCGCTGGCGAGCCGAACGCCACGTCGTCGATCATCATTTTGCCGTCCGTCTCGACAAACGCGAGGCCTGCCGCCTCCAGTCGCTCTTCGCCGGTGCCGTCAGTTGTGATTGGGATGAGGGCCACGAACTCGATCGGATCGCCAAAGCTGTCGAGGGCCGCGACCCGCACGCGCAGTTCCTCCCCAAGAGGTGTAAGCGCTGCCGCATCCACGATCTCGGCAGGCTCACGCTCCAGGTAGGGAGGGGAGACCATATCCATCCAATATCCCGGACGGAACAGCGTGAAAGCGATCAGCAGCAAAGCAGCCGTCTCATAGAACCGGTTTTTAGCCAGAAACCATCCCTGAGTCGCCGCCGCGAACAGCAGCATCGCGATGGTCGCGACAATGAAGACGAATATACCCTGCGCCCACGTCACATCTATGAGCAAAAGCTCCGTGTTGTAGAGGAATAGAAACGGCAGAGCCGCCGTGCGCAGGGAGTAGAAAAACGCAATCGCCCCGGTCTTGATCGGATCAACACCGGACACCGCCGCCGCGGCGAAGGAGGCAAGTCCAACAGGCGGCGTCACATCCGCCATGATCCCGAAGTAGAACACGAAGAGGTGCACCGCGATCAGCGGCACGATCAGCCCGTTTTGCTGGCCCAGCGTCACGATGACGGGCGCCAGCAGCGCGGACACCACGATGTAATTGGCCGTCGTCGGCAAGCCCATGCCGAGGATCAACGACAGCACCGCCGTCAACGCGAGAATGGCAAGCATATTGCCGCCCGACAGCACTTCGACCACATCGGCAAGTGCGGCACCCACGCCGGTCTGGCTCACCGAGCCCACGATGATGCCCGCCGTCGCGGTCGCGATGCCGATGCCGATCATGTTGCGCGCACCCGTTACCAGACCGTCGATGAGGTCTGCGACCCCGTCCCGGACGTCGGAGGCAAACTGGCTCTGCCCACGGAACATCGCCATGAGAGGGCGCTGTGTCAGCAGGATGAAGATCATGTAGCAGGTCGCCCAGAAGGCGGACAAACCGGGGCTGAGGCGGTCCACCATCAGCGCCCAGACCAGCACCACGATCGGCAGGATGAAGTGCAGACCGGACCGTACCGTGGGTCCCGGAATGGGCAGGCGCGTCACCGGCGCATTGGGATCGTCAAGCTTGAGCGGTGCCTCTCGCGAGGCGACGTACAAGAGCCCTACATAAACCGCCGTCAGAAACACGAAGATGATGTAGCCTGCCGTCTCTGGGAATGCCGGACGGATCCAGCCCATGAAAAAGTAGACCGCGTAGCTCAGCACACAGATCGCGGCGGCGGTGAATGCGAGGCTCATCAGCCAGGCGACCCACGGTTTCGGCGCGACAGGACGCGGCAGACCTTCCATACCGGCCTTGAGCGCCTCTAGGTGCACGATATAGACCAATGCGATGTAGGAGATGGTCGCCGGCAGCAGCGCGTGCTTGACCACTTCCGGATAGGGAATACCCACATACTCGACCATCAGGAACGCCGCCGCGCCCATGACCGGCGGCATAATCTGGCCGTTCACGGAAGAAGCCACCTCGACCGCGCCCGCCTTCTCGGAGCTGAACCCCACTTTTTTCATCAGCGGGATTGTGAATGTGCCCGTCGTCACAACGTTGGCGATGGAGGAGCCGGAGATGAGGCCCGTCATGGCCGAGGACACGACGGCCGCCTTGGCCGGTCCGCCCTTCATATGGCCCATGAGGCTAAACGCCACCTGAATGAAATAGTTGCCCGCTCCGGCGCGGTCCAGCAGGGAGCCGAACAGAACGAAAAGGAACACGAACGACGTCGAGACTCCGAGCGCGATGCCGAACACGCCTTCGGTCGTGATCCATTGGTGGTTCACGATCTCGCTGAGGTTGTTGCCCTTGTGCGCGATGATACTGGGCATCTGCGGCCCAAGCACCGTGTACATCAGAAAAACACTCGCCACGATCATGAGCGCGGGGCCAAGCGCGCGGCGCGTGGCCTCCAGCAGGATCAGGATGCCGATCACTGCCACAACGTAGTCTTGCATGATCGGAGCGCCGACACGGTCCGCAATCTCGCGGTAGAACAGGAAGAGATAGAGTGCCGACAGCGCGCCTGCGATGGCCAGCCCCCACTCCCACACTGGGATGCGCGTCTTGGGCGAGCCGAGGACGACTGTGGCGGCGACGGCGATGGCCGGGATTGGGATCCACCAGATCGAAACACCGTCTTTTGCCGAGACCATGAACAGCGCCGCGATCGCCAATGGCACCACAACGCCGAGAATCATCTGGAATTTCGTGCGCGCGGCGGGAAAGGCCATAATGCCCAAAAACACCGCAAAGCCTAGGTGGATGGAGCGCGCCAGCGTATCGTTGAACAGCCCGAACGGCGACGCGATATAAAGCTGGAACAAGGACCACGCCAGCGCCGTGAGCAACAACAGCAAGCCTACCGGCCCTTCGACAGATCGCCCGCCCGTGTCGGAGGAGGCGACAAGCTCGTCCAGCTCGGACTGGTCAAGCCCACCTCGTCCGGCGGCTTCAGCTTCTACAGCAGCAGCTTGTTGTTGATCCGTCATGTGTGTGTCCCTTAATGCATGCTGACCCTTCACCGGGTCGTGCAGGTCTTGGCCGCGTGGACCAGGCCGTCGGGGCGGCGCAGGACGCCACCCCGTTTGTCTTGAACGTCAGATCTTATTCGATCCAGCCACGCTCTTTGTAGTACTTCGCCGCACCGTCATGCAGAGGCGCGGAGAGACCTGCGGAAATCATATCCTCTTCCGTCAGGTTCTCGAAGGCGGGGTGCAACCGCTTGAACCGGTCGAAGTTGTCGAACACGGCCTTCACTGTTTGATAGATCGTGTCTTCGTCCACGTCGGACGATGTCACAAACGTCGCTTTCACGCCGAACGTGTTCACGTCGCCGTCTGTGCCCTTATACATCCCGCCGGGGATGGTCGCGGAGGCGTAAAACGGGTTGTTGTCGATCAGACCCTGAATTTCAGCGCCGTCGACCGTGATCAGCTCCGCATCGATTGTCGATACCGCTTCCTGGATGGAGCCGTTGGGATGCCCCACGGTATAGATGATTGCATCCACCTTATTGTCGCCCAGCGCCGCTGCCTGTTCGGCGGGCTTCAGCTCGGAGGCCAGTGCGAAATCGTCCAGCGTCCAGCCTTTGGCCGCCATCACGACTTCCATCGTGGCCCGCTGGCCGGAGCCGGGGTTGCCGATGTTGACGCGCTTGCCCTTGAGGTCGTCGAACGTCTTGATGCCGCTGTCCTTGCGCGCGATCACGTTGAACGGCTCACCATGTACGGAGAACACCGCGCGCAGCTTCTCGAACTGGTCGCCCTCGAAGGTCGAGGTACCGTTATACGCATGGTGCTGCCAGTCGGACTGGGCCACGCCCATGTCCATGTCACCCGCCTTGATCGCGTTGATGTTGGCGATCGAGCCGCCGGTGGACGGTGCCGTGCACTTCAGCCCGTGCTCGGCGGAGCCGCGATTGACAAGGCGGCAGATCGACTGCCCCACCACAAAATACACACCTGTCTGGCCGCCGGTGCCGATGGTGATGAACTTCTCTTGCGCAAACGACGCAGAACCGGCCAGCATGGCACCCGCAAAGGCCCCGCGACGGTCATTGTCTTGAACATTTTCATTTATAACTCTCCCACTTTTACTTTGGACACATGTGGATCATGCGCCTCACTCTGGGAAGGTGGACCACCAACCGTCCCCACACTGCAGTGCGAAATCAGTCGTTCTTCCTGGCCTCCCGTTTCAGGTTCTGCGCAGCCTGACCTGGCCACATCCCGAAATCTCCAATTAGCGTAGGCAGCTTTCTGAGAATGAGCAAGGAAACTATGGCTGCGGCATAATGTAATATTCATCACGTTGTTTAATATATGTTATTTGCATTGTTTTCACGCAATCCAAGAGCACGGCGCAGAGAATCTGACGTAAAACATACCCACGTCAACCTGCTGGCGGCCCCTTGCCAAACCGCGTCTTAATACGCTCTACACCTTTCCACGATAGCCCCTCGAGCAACCTAACGGAGCGACATATGCCTCACCTCTCAGAACTCACCCGGTACAGCACATTCCTGGGTGTGGTCGTCCTGACGGTGCTGAGCGCGATTGCGCTGTTGGTCTGGTCGGCATGGTTCATGATCTCGTTCTTGATATTCGCCGCCCTCTCGTTGGTAGGCCTGCACGACGTGCGGCAGAACTCCCACTCGGTTCTGCGAAACTACCCCGTACTGGGGCATGTCCGCTTCTTGATGGAGCGTATTCGTCCCGAAATCCGCCAATATCTGCTGGAGGATGACCACGACGAAGAACCTTTCAGCCGCGACCAGCGCAGCCTGGTCTACCAGCGGGCCAAGGGGCAGGAGGACTCCCGCCCTTTCGGCACGAAAAAGCGGGTCTACGACGGCGGCTACAGCTGGGTCACACACTCGGTCCAGCCCAAGCACATTGAAGATACTGATTTCCGCGTGCAGATCGGCGGCAAGGCGTGCACACAACCCTATAGCGCCTCGATCTACAACATCTCCGCCATGAGCTTCGGGTCACTTTCGGGCAATGCGATCCATGCGCTGAACCTAGGCGCGAAAGAGGGTGGGTTCGCTCATGACACCGGCGAAGGCTCCGTAAGCCGCTATCATAAGGCGGGCGGCGGCGATCTGATCTATCAAGTCGCGTCAGGGTATTTCGGCGCTCGCGACGCCGACGGCAGCTTTGACCCCGATAAATACGCCGCCACCGCGCAATTGCCGCAGGTCAAGATGATCGAGTTGAAGCTGAGCCAGGGGGCAAAACCCGGCCATGGTGGCGTGCTGCCCGCAGGCAAGATCACCGCCGAGATTGCCGAAGCGCGCGGCATCCCCATGGGACAGGACTGCGTCTCACCGGCCGCCCATTCGGCCTTCTCAACACCCATAGAGATGTGCGAATTTATCGGCCGCCTGCGCGAGCTGTCGGGCGGCAAGCCGGTCGGCTTCAAGCTGTGCATCGGTCACCAGCGGGAATTCATGTGCATGGTCAAGACGATGCTGGAGACGGGCATCCTGCCCGATTTTATCGTTGTCGACGGGGCAGAGGGGGGCACCGGTGCGGCCCCGCTGGAGTTCGCCAATCACGTGGGCATGCCCATGGTCGAGGGGCTGACGTTTGTGCACAACACACTGCGCGGTGCAGGCATCCGCGATCAGATCAAAATCGGGGCGGCAGGCAAGATCGTCTCCGCCTTCGACATCGCGCGCGCGCTCGCGCTTGGTGCTGATTGGTGTAATTCCGCACGCGGCTTCATGTTTGCGATCGGTTGCATTCAGGCACAGGCGTGCCACACAAATCACTGTCCCGTAGGCGTCGCGACGCAAGATCCGCTGCGCGCGCGTGCGCTCGACCCGCTCCACAAATCCCATCGCGTCGCGCGCTTCCACCGTGAGACACTCGACGCTCTGGCCGAGATGACCGGGGCCGCCGGTCTCTTGGACCCCAGCGGCTTTCTGCCCCATCACTTGATGCAGCGGCAGTCGGACCGCTCCATGGTGCAGGGAAACAAGGCGTTCGCCTACCTGCCCATCGGCTTTCTGGTGGACGAGCACGCCGCCGATCACATGGGGTACAAAGACCGCTGGTCCCGCGCCAGCGCTCAGACCTTCACTCCGCCGGAGTATGTGTAGCGCAGCCGAGCGCGGCAAACCCCGCCTCCAGCCCCTCGGGCGGCTCCGTCACCACACGCCCGCTCACGGCACAGCGGGTGACCAGCGCCCCTGGCACAGGCATCTGAGCATCCCGAGCGGTGCCGGTGATACCCGTGCCATGGATCATATACGTCTGTGAGGCAATCGGGACGGAGGCATAACCCTGCCACAGCGCCAGATATACCGCACCGCCAAACACACCCTTAGACATCATCCGCACGACCAGTGCATCCTCCTCCGGCCCACCGCCGAGGATCCAGAGATCTTGTCCGAACCCGCCCTCGGGCAACTGCGCCACGCGCAAGGCCGTGGTACCCAGCGTTTGCGCCTGCTCAACGACGCCCGTGATCTGCCCAAATCCACCGCCCTCGATGCGGCGCAGCTGTGTCGTGATCACAGTGTCCCCGCTCCAATGACCGCTCACCGCGACCCACTGGCCTTCGGCCAGATCCATATTTTGCGGCTGCTCGACCCATGTACCCATCACGCGCAGCGCCCCATGCACGCGCAGAGCCCCATGCGAGAGCCCCTGCACCGGCCCGATGATGGCGAAGACGTGCAGGATGCGCGCAGCCACGAGGCGCGCGTCGCGCACCTGCGCCACCACGGCAAGCGTATCTCCCTTCGCGATCCCCACCTCAGATCCCAGGACACTCAGCACCCGCAGGCCTTCAGGCACATCAATCTGACGCCCGGCCACAATAAGCGGGGAGAGCCCCTCGACAGTCCCGAAAACCCCGAACTGCATCACCTCCTGTGCCCGGACAGACACGGCCAGCAGCAGACAGATCAACACAATACCAAATCGCATCGCCGGTTCACCTCCGACTTTTCCCTTAGCGCAGATTATATCGCCCAGAAAAGCAAAAGCGCGCGAGGTCTTCCCCCGCGCGCCCGGCACATCTAGTGGCCTTCCGGCTTACGCGGCGCCTTGCGCCACTGCATCCGAAAGGGCGGCTTCGAGAATCGCGAGGCCCTCGTCTACCAGATCTTCGGACGCGGTAAGCGGCACCATCACGCGGATCGCGTTGCCGTGCATGCCACAGCTTAGCAGCAGCAAACCACGCTCGAGCGCATTGGCGATCACCCGTTTGGTCAGCGCCGCATCGGGTGTCACGGTATCGAAGTCAGTCACAAATTCGATCGCTACCATGGCGCCCAAACCGCGAATGTCCCACATGCGGTAGGGGGCCGCGCGCGCGCCGATCTCGGCAAAGCGGGCCTTGAGCTTGTCGCCCATGGCAACCGATTTCGCGAGCAGGTCTTCATCCTCGATCGCCGTGATCGCGGCAAGTGCTGCGGCGCAGGCGACAGGGTTACCGCCGTACGTCCCGCCGAGGCCACCGGGGATCATTGCGTCCATCACATCGGCGCGACCAACGACACCGGCTAGCGGATAGCCCCCCGCCATGGATTTCGCCACGGTGATCAGGTCGGGCACGACGCCGGAATGCTCGATCCCGAACCATTTGCCCGTACGGCCAAACCCTGCCTGCACCTCGTCCGAGATCAGCAGAATCCCGTTCTCGTCACAGATCGCGCGCAACGCGACGAGCATCTCGAACGGCACGGGGGTATACCCTCCTTCGCCCAAAACAGGCTCGATGATCATGCAGGCGATGCGGCTCGGCTCGGCGTCGGTGAGAAACAGGTTTTTCAGACCGGTCAGCGCGTCCTGCACGGTGATCCCGTCGCGCACAGACGGGAACGGCGCGCGGAAGATATCGGCGGGGAACGGACCCACATCCTTTTTGTAGGGCGACACTTTGCCGGTCATGCCCAGCGTCAGCAGTGTGCGGCCGTGGTAGCCCCCGCTGAAGGCGATGACACCGGGGCGGCCGGTCGCGGCGCGCGCAATCTTCACGGCGTTCTCGACCGCTTCGGCGCCTGTGGTGACCAGAAGGGTCTTCTTGGGCGCATCGCCGGGGGCCAGCGTATTGAGCTTCTCCGCGAGTTCGATGTAGGGCGCATAGGGCACGACCTGAAACGACGTATGCGTATACAGGTCTTCTTGCGCCTTGGCCGCCGCGATCACACCCGGGTGGCGATGACCTGTATTGAGCACGCCGATGCCACCGACGAAATCAATGAACCGCTTGCCCTCCACATCCCACAACTCGGCATTCTCGGCATAGGCTGCATAAACGGGCGCAGCGGAAGCGACACCGCGTGGCACGGCGGCCTCACGGCGGCGCACCAGATCTTCGTTGGTGTAGGTGACCGGTGCCGCAGGCTCGACGATGGAGATCTGTGGCTTGTTTTTAATGCTTTTGCGGGTTGCGCGTTTGACGGTGCTGGCCATGTCATATTCCTGAAATAAAGTGAAAACCAGACGCGGCACACCCGCGTTTAAAATTAGCTTTCATCCTGTTTAATTTAATTGTCAATCAGGATAATTCGGACACTTGAAATTTTCCGCTCAGGGTGATCAGGTCCTCGCTTAGCGGCGCGTTTGAATGCCAAATTTCAGCGACAGGACACCTTACGTGAACATCGGTCAACGCCTCAAACACATCAGAACCGAGCGCGGCCTGTCCCAACGGGAACTTGCCGTTCGCGCGGGGCTTACGAATGGGACGATCTCTTTGATCGAGACTGATAAAACCTCACCGTCCGTCGCGTCGCTTAAGAGCCTTTTGGACGCGATCCCGATTTCCATGGCGGAGTTCTTTGGGGCGCTTGAAACTCAGGAGGCGCTCAAAGTGGTCTACCGTGCAAATGAGTTTACCCATGTGGCCCCCACCGGACCCGGTCAGGTGTCATTGAGACAATTGGGCAACGCCCGCGACCACACGCTTCAGGTCTTGCACGAAACATATCCTCCCGGTGCCGATACCGGGCCCGAGTTTCTCACTCATGAAGGAGAAGAAGCGGGAATCGTCACTCGCGGACAGATCGAACTGACAGTGGCGGGTGACATCAATTTGCTCGAAACCGGGGACGGCTATCTGTTCGCCAGCCGCCTGCCCCACCGCTTTCGCAATATAAGCGAAGACCTCTGCGAAATCGTGAGCGCGCTTACGCCGCCGGTGTTCTAGCTTCACAAAGCGAAACAGTACCCGCCGTTCGATAGTCCCCCAGCGGACTGTTACGGCACAGAGCTGATCAGTTGCGCTGCGCCGCACCTCGCCCTTTAGCGGGTCGCATGTCGGCCTTGGACCCGGTGCCACGCCCGCCAGATACCGTGCGTTTCGTCGTCATCATAACGACGATCACGACGACGAACACCAAGGTGACGAGGCCGAGTATAAACGTTTCTATTGTCATGGTCGCCTCCTCTTTATTCTCAGTATGTCTACGACCGGCGCACCAAAATAGTTCCCGCATGTCGCCCTAAAACGTCAATAATCATAAACATCCTTCGCCATCGCCCGGACCGGAAAGGCAATTTCCATGATGTAATCTCCCCCCTCCTCCCGGATGTCCGAAGTGCCGTTCAGCTGGCGCGCAAACGCCTGGATCAATCGGGAGCCGAGACCTGTACCCACATCCGGCGGCTCCCCCCCCGTGGTGTTGACCACGCGCAAAAGGGCCCGCTCAGGACCGGTGTACTTGAGACTAATGATGATCTTACTCTCGCCCGCGCGATTCTGGGGGACGTATTTGAGCGCGTTGGTCACCGCCTCCGACACCAGCAGCGTGAGCGGCGCGGCATCGTCCGGTCCAAGCAGAATATCGTCGTATTCCTCGATCACCTCGATGCCTGCCTGTGGCGACAGCCCCACCGCCAGACTGCGGGCCACGACATCACGCAGCAGCACTGCCGCATTGGCCCGCGTCATGTCGTTGTCCTGATAAAGGCTCTTGTGCACCATCGCGAGGCTCAGGATCCGATCCTGGAGCCTTTGCAGCACACGGCGGTTGGCATCGGTCGGCGCTTGCCGGATCTGCATATTCATGATCGACGAGATGAGCTGTAGGTTATTCTTGACCCGGTGATGCACCTCTTTGAGCAGAATGTTCTTCTCCCGCAGGCTGTCTTCGAGCCGCGCCTCATCCTGCAGGATGGAGTTTGCCATGCCCAGAAACGACTGCTCCATCGCGACGATTTCGACCGGCACCCGCTCGCCCAGCGCCATACGCGGCAGCGTCCGGTTGAGCGCGAAATGACGCATCTGGCGCCCCAGCTTGCGAATATGCGTAATGGCCAGGCGGTTGAGCGCCCAGAACGCCACGATCAGACTTGCAAGCCACATCACGATCGGCAGCAGCGACGAGGCACGGCCTGTGAAATCAGTCTTGAGCAGGGGCGTATCTATGGGCCAGACGCTCATTGCGAACACCGTATTTTGCACCATGGGGATCACGGTATAGACCCGCTCTATCCCGTTTGCATTTTGCGCGCGAAACACCCGCCGCGCTTCTCCGGTCAACTGAGCGAGCGCGTAATTCTCGGGCAACTCGCTCTCGGCAATATCATGTTCGCGCTCGGACGTGATAATCTGCCCTGCGCTGTTGAACGTAATGAGCGACAGGGGTGCCGCCCCTTCGCCCAACGGCTCCACCGCCTCCAACGCATCGCGCCCGATGGAGATGAAAATAAATCCCAGCGCCTCCTCGTCTTCGAACAGCGGCACCGTCACGACGGACACCGCCGCCTCCTCGACGGAGCTGCGCGCGCTAGACTTGACCGTCCGCTCTGAGCGGGCGACCGCTTCCTGAAACACCGGCGAAGAGGAAAGATCGAACGTCTGATGCGTCGAAGAGCAATCCATGATCCCGCTGGTGCGCACAAACCCGACGAGCCGATAATTATCGCTTTCCTCTTTGTAGTTCTCGAGAAAATCGGAACAGCGCTCAGGCTCATCGCGCACAAGCTTGACCACCGAGCCCAGCGCGCGTCCCGCCCCGAACGCCTCTTGGAGAATGGTACGTTCCGTCTCCGCAGCCTGCTCCGTCACCGCGATGAGCGACAGTTCGGCCGCCCGTTGGCTTTGATCCGCGATCTGGCGCGTCTGCATCACCGCGATCAGACCAATCGGCAACAAGGCAAGCGATAAAAACAGTAATACCCTAACGGCAAGCCCGCCAAAGAGGCTATTGCGCAGAAAGCCGGACGTCATCGCTCAGAAACTTGATACTTTCGAGGCAGAGAGCACGGACATCGTCGCATCATCGGTCATCTCCATTGCCTCATCCTCATTAAGGCCCATCAGTTCGACCAATTGCTTGCGCGCGCGGTTGGTCCTGCTCTTTACGGTGCCCACGGCCACGCCGCACATCTGCGCGGCTTCTTCATAGGTAAACCCAGATGCGCCGATCAGCAACAGTGCCTCGCGCTGTTCATCGGGCAATTTCGCCAGCGCCGTACGAAAATCTGTCAGCTGCAAATGACCGTCATGCGCAGGCTTCTCCGCAAGGTTTTCGGTAAACACACCGTCCACATCCGCCACCTCGCGTTTGTACTTGCGCCGCGACGAATAATAGGTGTTGCGCAGAATGGTAAACAACCAAGCCCGCATGCTCGACCCTTGGTCGTATTTCTCGATGTTGGTCCATGCTTTGACCACCGTGTCCTGCACCATGTCGTCGGCGATGGCACCATTGCGGGTCAGTGAAATTGCAAATGCCCGCATCGCTGGCAGATGGTCAATCAGCTCCTCACGCGGATCTTTCCGGCTCATCCGGTGTGACCGCTGTTTTCGTCTTGCTGCTTGAGTTGTTCGAGCAAAGACTTAAAGCGGTCGGGCACGCCTTCCTGCATCGCTTCGTCGTAGACGCGGCGCAAGTTTTCATCGATAACCCCCTCTTGGGACTTGTTATCATCTGGTCCTATCATTTGCTCTCGATTACACAAAGTTTACAAAATCCATACAACTTACGGAACCTAACGCACACCGCGGGGGTTTGGTTCCGTAGGCCGTAAGAAAAAAAGGAAATGTCCGCATGAGTGACGCATCATCATCCCCCACCGTGAGCGAACAACTCGGTACATTCATTCCATATCTGCGCCGATACGCCCGTGCACTTACGGGTAGCCAAACCAGCGGCGACAATTTTGCCGCGGCATCGCTTGAGGCGATACTGACTGACCGGAGCATCCTAAATGGAACGGACGTCAAAACCGGACTATACCGCGTGCTCTACGGCATTTGGAACAGCGCCGGCGCGCCGATCCAAGATGACGAGATTGGCACGCACGCCAAGGCGCAAAAGCACCTCGCACGCTTGACCAACAACAGTCGCGAGGCACTCCTGCTCTACTCAATCGAAGGTTTCAGTTATCGCGACATCGGCACGATCATCGGCGTTGATATGGCTGAGGCGGAAGAATTGGTTGCCATCGCACGACGTGAAATGGCCGACAGCGTCACGGGCTCCGTGATGATTATCGAGGACGAGGCGGTCATCGCCATGGACATCGAAAACATCGTCGCAGATATGGGCCACCGCATCACCGGTATCGCCACCACCCGCGACGAAGCGGTCGCGCTGGGCCGAGCCGATCCCCCCGACCTCATCCTCGCCGATATTCAGCTGGCGGATAATTCATCTGGGATCGACGCGGTCAATGACATGCTTACTGAGCTTGGACAGCGCCCGGTCATCTTCATTACCGCATTTCCGGAGCGTCTTCTGACCGGCGACAAGCCTGAACCTGCATTCCTGATCTCCAAACCCTATACAGAAGATCAGGTTATCTCAGCGGTCAGTCAGGCAATGTTTTTCTCTTCGACCGAGACGCTGCACGTCTGAGCCGTGGTGAAATTCTAAGGCAGCGGGCTGCCAGGGGTTTCGTCCACAATATCCTCCGCAGATGGTGCCATCTCAAAAGGCGACGCGCCGTGGACGGAGGACACCCCGTACATATGCTTTTCGACCTGCGCATTCACCACCGCCCCCAACAGAATCAAAAAACTGCTGAGCCAAAGCCAAATCAGCATCGCGATCACCGCCCCAATGGAGCCGTAGACCTGATTATAATTGCCAAAGTTCGCCACATAATAGGAGAAGCCAACCGACAGGGCCGCCCAACTCAGAACAGCAACCACCGCACCGGGCCTGATGGAGCGACGATGCGGCTTCCCCCGGTTCGGCCCATAACGGTACAACACGCTCACCCCCGCCAACAATACCACCACCGCGATGGTCCAGCGTAGCGTCTCCACCAGCGCGCCAGTGATCCCGCCAAGCGGGAAAAACGCGAGCACGACCGGCGCGATGACCAGTGTGATCAGAGAGACGATGCCGACGCCCATCAACGCACCCGTCAGCAGCAGCGCGCGCAGATAATGCGACACAGTCGCGCGATTCTTGGTGGCGTGCACGGCATTCAATCCCGTCATCATCGCCGCGACCCCGGCACGCGCTGACCAAAACGCGACCGCGATCGAGATCGCCCCGGCCCAGCCCAACGTATCACTGCTTGCCGTGACAAGCCCTACGATCTGCGTCTGAAAGATATCGTAGACATCGTTCGGCAAAAGCCCCCGCATCTGTTCTAGCTGCTCGATCACCACGTCGGGGTCCGCCACCAGGCTCAGCAATGCGATCAGGGCAGCAATCGCCGGAAAGATCGAAAGCATCCCGAAAAAACCGACACCAGCCGACACCAGCGCGAGATTCGTCTCACCGATCTGCACGAACCCATCGCGCAGCGCATGCCATGCGACAGTGATCTTTCCCTTTGAAACAATATTCTCCTGCAACCCGAACATCTCCTACTGTCTTCACGCAACAACACAGATACCACCAGTGCTCAACGCCTCATCATTCAGGGCTTGCACCGCGGCCATGATCCGCAATGATAAAGTAACCTAACGCAGTACGCCACGCCGTCCACCGCACGGCCCATTCCCCAGGATGCCCCATGACCTCACCCTTGACCCGCGCCATCACCGAAAAACGCGACGACCTTGTGGCTCTGACACAGGATCTCATCCGGATCCCCACGCTCAACCCGCCCGGCCGCGACTACCGCGCCATCTGCGAGTATCTCGACCGCAGGCTCACCGCGCATGGGTTCGAGACACACCTCATCCGCGCCGATGGCACACCGGGCGACAGCGCAAAATACCCGCGATGGAATATCATCGCCCGCCGCGAGGGGAAAACACCCGGCGAATGCGTCCATTTCAACAGCCACACGGACGTGGTCGAGGAAGGTCAGGGCTGGACCTTCGATCCCTTCGCCGCCACCCTGTACGACGGAAAGATCTACGGACGCGGCGCCTGCGATATGAAAGGGGGCCTCGCCGCTTCCATCATCGCCGCCGAGACGTTCCTAGAACTGCATCCCAATTTCGCAGGCGCGATCGAGATTTCCGGCACCGCCGATGAAGAGTCGGGCGGCTATGGCGGCGTCGCCTTTCTGGCGGAGCAAGGCTATTTCAACCCCGCCCGCGTCCAGCACGTCATCATCCCGGAGCCGCTGAACAAGGACCGCATTTGCCTCGGCCATCGCGGCGGCTGGTGGGCGGAGATCGAGACAAAGGGCGAGATTGCCCATGGCTCCATGCCCTTCTTGGGCGATTGCGCGGTGCGCCATATGGGCGCGGTCCTATCGGAGTTCGAGAGCAAACTCTTCCCCGCCATGGCCCTGCGGATCACTGACATGCCGGTGGTTCCCGATGGAGCGCGCAGCTCGACGATGAACATCAATTCGATCCACGGCGGCGCGCGCGAGCAGGACGAAGATTTCGACGGCCTGCCCTCCCACTGCGTCCCCGACAGCTGCCGCATCACCATCGACCGCCGCTTTCTCGCCGAAGAGCCGATCGACGACGTTCGCGCCGAGGTCACCGCCCTGCTGGAGGGCCTGCGATCCACCCGCCCCGACTTCGACTATGCCCTGACCGAGATCAATTCCGTCCTCCCCTCCATGACCGACCGCGACGCTCCCGTGGTGCGCACCGTCGCAAAAGCCATCCAGGACGTCATGGGAAAGCCGCCGGAGTACGTCGCCTCCCCCGGCACCTACGATCAAAAGCACATCGACCGCATCGGCAAACTGAAAAACTGCATCGCCTACGGTCCGGGTGTGCTGGAACTGGCCCACAAACCCGACGAATGGATCGGCGTTGACGACATGATTGACAGCGCCTGCGTCATGGGAGCCGCCCTGCAAACGCTCCTCTTACCCCCGCAATAGCCCCATAAAACAGGTTCCACCCCCTATTTTCATTGGCCAAAAATACTCCGGGGGAGTCCGCAGGACGGGGCCAGCGCCCCCCAACGGCCCTTCATCCAAACGCGCTTTCCGCCGATATACTCAACCCATCCACAATCGCCGTCATCGCCGACCCGTGATGCACCAGCGCACGCGGAAATGCCGCCTCAAGCGCCTTCCGCGTCACTTGCATCAGGCTCGATCCCCCCACAAACACCAGATGCGTGACCGCTTCTGGCGCAAAACTCGCCTGATCTACCGTAGTCAGGCCCGCTTGCGCCATCTTCTGCGCCATCGGTCCTAGCAGATCGTCCATCAAAGCATGCTCCAGTTGTACCGACAGGCCACGTTCAACCACGCCCAGATCAATCACCCCCCGGCCTTGCGTATTGGCCGTGATCTTGCCCTCCTCCACCGCAAAAGCGACATCATGCCCCAACTCATCCCTCAACACTTCGAGCAAGCGGCCCAGTTTGTCCGGCTCCACCGCGTATTGCGCCAGGTCTTTGGCCAGACGCCTACTTTCGGGCGCATAAAGGAATGGAATTTTCTGCCATGTCGCCAGATCGTTGAAGATCGTCGCAGGCGCCACATGCGTCTCGTCACCAAAGGCATGGCGTATCTCACTGCCCCGCCCAAACAAGCTCATGACGGTCTCCAAACTGATAACGCGGTCGAAATCCGTCCCACCGAGCCGTACGCCATGACTGCCCAGTATGTCGATCCCGTCCGAGCCATTACAAAACAGCGTGAAATCGGAGGTGCCACCGCCCACATCCACGATCAACCCCAGATCGCCGGGGTCCAGTACGGCCATATTGGCCCGCGCTGCCGCCTCCGGCTCATACATGAACGCGACTTCATCGAAACCCGCGCGCAGATACGCGTCTCGCAGGTCCACCTCCGCTTGGGCGTTGCGCGCGGCATCCGGATGGAACTGCACGGGCCGCCCCGACAAGGCGCGCGTGTACCGCTCTCCCGTCTGTGCCTCCGCCGCCTGTTTCACCCGCGCCAGAAACCGCGCGACGATGTCGACGAAATCAACCTTCTCGCTCAGCAGCGTGCGTGGCTCACGCATCAGCGGCTGACCCAGCAGGCTTTTGAGCGCGCGCATATAACGCCCTTCCTCCCCCGCCAGCAGCGCCTTGCCAGCCGCAGAGCCGATGACCATCCGCTTGGCGTCATAATCAAAGAAGACGGCCGTCGGCAGGGCCGTGCCTTGCGCCTCGAGCGCAATCAGATGCGGCGCGCCGTCGCGTGCCACCCCGGCGGCTGAATTCGACGTGCCGAAATCCACACCCAAAACCGCCATGCCATGCTCCCGTTCTCACCAAAGGATCACCGCCTATCGCAGTACCCCGGCCCTCGCAAGGTTTCTCCTAGCCATGGCAGGGATCGTCGCCTACGCTTTGCACAAACCACAACGAGGGAGTCTCTCATGCTACATCTCCGCCCCCTAATGCTCGGTGTCGGCACCGCCGCCCTTTTGGCCGGTGCCGCCAGTGCACAGGACGATATCACCATCGCCATCCAGCTGGAACCGCCGCACCTCGATCCGACGGGCGCTGCCGCGGGCGCGATCGATTCCGTCCTGTATTCCAACGTCTTCGAAGGGCTCACGCGTTTCGACAGCACCGGCGCCGTCATTCCCGGTCTCGCCAAAAGCTGGGAAATTTCAGATAACGGGCTGACCTATACCTTCACGCTCAACGACGGCGTTACCTTCCACGACGGCACCACGATGGACGCCGAGGATGTGAAATTCTCCCTCGATCGTATCCTCGCCGACGACAGCACCAACGCGCAAAAAGCACTTTATGAGGCGATCGAGGAGGTCAAGGTCATCGACGCCACAACGGTCGATATCACCCTCTCGGAGCCTAACGGCAACATGCTCTTCAACCTCGCGTGGGGCGATGCGGTGATCGTCGCCCCTGAGAGCATCGACGCGATCAAGCAGACTCCCATCGGCACCGGCGCGTTCAAATTCGACAGCTGGACCCAGGGTGACAAGATCGAGCTGAGCCGCTATGAGGACTACTGGGGCACGCCCGCGATCCTCTCGAGCGCCACGTTCAAATTCATCTCCGATCCGACGGCGGCTTTGGGCGCGATGATGGCCGAAGACATCGACGTCTTTTCCGGCTTCCCCGCGCCGGAAAACCTGCCGCAGTTCGAAGCCGATCCGCGCTTCCAAGTGCTCGTCGGCTCGACCGAGGGCGAGACGATCCTGTCGACCAACAACAAACAGCCCCCGTTCGACAACATCAAGGTCCGCGAGGCGCTGGCCCATGCCATCGACCGCCAGGCGATCATTGACGGCGCGATGTTCGGCTACGGCACGCCCATCGGCACCCATTTCGCGCCCCACAACCCCGCATATGTCGATTTTACCGGCATGAGCAACTACGACCCCGATCGCGCCCGCGCCCTGCTGGCGGAGGCGGGGTTCGTTGACGGGTTCGAGACGACGCTCTTCCTGCCGCCCCCTTCCTACGCGCGGCGCGGCGGCGAAATCATCGCGGCGCAACTGGCCGAAGTGGGCATCACGGCCGAAATCACCAATGTCGAATGGGCGCAGTGGCTGGAATCAGTGTTCAACGGCAAAAACTTTGGTCTCACCATCGTGAGTCACACCGAGCCGATGGACATCGGTATCTACGCCAATCCCGACTACTACTTCCAATACGACAATCCCGCGTTCCAAGAGCTGATCACTACCCTCAACACCACCACGGATCCCGACATGCGCACCTCCATGCTGGGCGAGGCGCAAAAGATCATCGCGGAGGATTACGTGAACGGCTACCTGTTCCAGTTGGCAGCGCTCTCGGTGGCGAAGGCAGGTCTGCAAGGGCTGTGGATCAACGCCCCTACACAAGCGAACGACCTGACCGCAGTAAGCTGGTCGGATTAAAGCTGCGAATGCGATAAAAAGACCCCCGCAAAGGCCCCGATGATTGGGGCCTTTATCCTTTGAAATGAAAGAACATACTAATAGGAACCGGTTGAGACAGAGTGATCTTCCTTGCAACGGTCCTGCTGTATTTCGCGGTCATCAACGTGAAATTCTACCGGACCTTTAGGACTGACAAAAAACTCGCCATAGATAAAGGGCCACGCACGCCGGAGGCAACACAGCTGTTTCATGCACGGGTCGACGGCTGGATCGGTGCAAGATTTGCGCCTCAAAAACTACGCCGCAAAAGCTACAAACAACCCTTTGGACGCCACATCAATTCCATCGGCGCGGTGCGGGCAGCGTCCATCATAACCTTCTCCCTGATACTGGGGTTTCTCGCGCGCATTCCGACTCAATCGCCGCTTACCCTCGCGCTCCAGACGGCAAAACTCGACGTGCCAACAGGTCAACACGCTGGCGGACTTGTCGCGATATCGCCACGTCCCTCTGTGCGGCGTCCCTGAGGGTCGTGAACCAATGCTCCGGCGGGTTGCGTCCGCGGCTATTGCCCGGAAAGCTGAGCGCGCGCAGTACCTCCTCCGCGTCCGTCGGCAGGTCCTCGCCCGGAGTGTGCCCGTTCAGAATACCCCAAACCCCCGTCCACAAACGCCCAACCGTCCAAGGGTTATAGCCACCACCGCCCAGCACGAGCAAGCGTGGGGCGCCCAAATCCATCAGCGCGCGCAATACGGACCAATGGGCGTTATTGCTCAACCCCAGGTGGGCCAGCGGGTCCTCCTCCACGCCGTCGGCACCGCATAGAAACACGATGGCATCCGGCTCGAACGCGGTAATCGCTGGCAGGATCAGCCGCTCGCAAACATAGGCCATTTCACTATCGTTGAACCCGCGCGGCACCGGCAGATTGATCCCAGAGCCGCTCGCATCGTCCTCGAGCAAACCCGTGCGCGGCCACAGCCCTTCTTCATGCACAGATATCATCAGGCAATCGGGATCGCCCGCAAACCCCACCGCGACACCGTCACAGTGGTGGGCGTCGATGTCGATGTAAGCGATGCGCCGCACGCCATGGTGGCGCAGTGACAGCATCGCAAGCACCGGATCGTTGAGATAGCAAAACCCGTTTGCCCGGCCGGGCAAGCCGTGATGCGTGCCGCCCGCCGGATTGTACACCACGCCGCCCTGCGCCAGCAGTTCCCCCGCCAGAATGGCCCCCCCGGCCGCCGTGGCCGGTCGGCGAAATATCTCCGCGAACACAGGATTGGTGAGCGTCCCGATGCCAAAGCGTTCAAGGTCGTCTCCCGCGATTTCCTGCGCGGCCTCAATCCGTTGGAGCGCGGCGATGTAATCTGGGTCGTGCCACGCATGTAGCGCTTTGGGCTTGGCCCTTGGGGAATTTATAAATTGCGACGCGGGCAACCATCCCATGGCCCGGCTCAGATCCATCACCGTGGAAACACGTGGCACGCGCAACGGATGGTTCACCCCATAGCTGGAGCCACGAAATATTTCGTGTCCTATGAAAAGCGGCGCAGCCATGCGCTCTACCTAAAGGGCGCGCCCCAAAAGGAAAGGGACCGCGCGTGCGCGATCCCTTAAGTTTAGTCCCTTGTGGAACGAAGTCGTTGTTAGCGCCCACCGTCTTGGCCAGACGCGGCTTCCTGTACGGTTGCGTCCCAGTTCCGCGCGCACACACGGTTGAGCAATACCATCCGCTCTTCGAATGGTGCCATGTCGTCACCGGCTGGCACAGTGGAAGTGGCCGTTACCGTCCCGTCGTTCTCCGCGAGGGTCGTCTCGGAGCCTGCGGTGCTCTCTTCAGCAGTCTCACCTTCAAGCGGCGCGGTCGCTGTCACGGTGCCGTTATTCTCGGCCAGCGTGCCTTCGGTCATCCCACTGATTTCCGCAATTGCCATCATGGCCACTCTATCACGGTTGGCACCGGTCAGCTCATTGTACTCACCACAGCTAAGCGACGCTGGGTCGAGGTGCGCAGCGGAGAATGCCGGAAATGCAGTGCCCAATGTGAGAGCGGCGATTGCGGTTGTTTTAAAAAGACGTGTCATGTGTATTTCCTTTCTAGTCGTCGTTGGTGATACAATGCGCTGGCCCCCGATCCCGTTCCGATTTTCTTTTCTTCATTCGGGTGGAACGATTATCGCGCCTTGGCGTTTGCAGCCTCGCTTTTGCATGCAATCCCGCTGGACCGCCGCACGGGTTGGTCCTACGCTTGCGCCGATGTTACGCTACACCCTCAAACGATTGCTCTCCCTCGTGATCAGCCTTGCCATTGCATCGCTGGTGATTTTCACCGTGATCGAGATAGCGCCGGGCGATCCCGCTTCCTTCATGCTGGGCATGAACGCGCAGCCTGAGACGCTTGCGGCATTGCGCTCCGAGCTGGGTCTTGATCAATCCAAGGTCGAGCGGTATTTTGCATGGGTCGGTGGCATGCTTACCGGTGATTTCGGCACTTCCTACACCTACCGCACCCCGGTCGCGGACATGGTCGCGCAGCGGATGTGGGTTTCCCTGCCGCTGGCGCTCTATGCACTCACGCTGTCCACACTCATCGCCTTTCCGGCGGGCATCTACGCCGCCGCACGGCGCGGGCGCGCGGGCGATGTCGGCGTGATGGGGGCTACACAACTTGGCGTGGCGATCCCGAATTTCTGGTTCGCGATGATGCTCGTACTGCTGTTCGCGATCAACTTGCGCTGGTTCTCGGCGGGCGGTTTCGTCGGCTGGGACGAGGGGCTGCTTGCGGGTCTGCACTCGCTCACCCTACCCGCGATTGCTCTGGCACTCCCGCAAGCGGCGATCCTCGCCCGCGTCATGCGCTCGTCCCTGCTGGATATTCTGGGCGAGGATTTCATGCGCACAGCGCGGGCCAAGGGGCTGAGCGCGCGTCAGGCGCTCTGGCGGCACGGGCTGCGCAACGCGATGATCCCGGTGCTCACGATCATCGGTCTACAATTTGCCTTCCTGCTGGCAGGGGGCATCATCATCGAGCAGGTGTTCTATTTACCGGGGCTGGGGCGGCTCATCTTCCAATCCATCTCCGCCCGCGATCTCATCGTGGTGGAAAGCGTGACGATGCTGCTGGTGTTCGCTGTGATCTTCGTGAATTTCTGCGTTGATCTGGCCTATGCCGCCGTCGATCCCCGGTTACGCGGGCGCACATGACGCGCAGCCTGATCCTTGGCGGTCTTCTGTCCGCGATCTTCACCGTCGCCGCCCTCCTGTCGTTCATCTGGACACCCTACGGCTATGAGGCGCTCAACATCCCCGCGCGCCTGCAAGCGCCCAGCATGACGCACCTGCTCGGCACTGACCACTTCGGCCGTGATATCCTGAGCCTGATCATGGTCGGCGCCCGTACTTCCATCGTGGTCGCCTTGGTCGCTGTCGGTATCGGAATGATCCTTGGCATCCCACTGGGTCTTTGGGCCGCCGCCCGGCGTGGCACTCTCGTGGATGAGGTGATCATGCGGGGCAACGATCTCGTGTTCGCCTTCCCCAGCCTCGTGATCGCGATCCTCATCACCGCCGTATTCGGTGCCGGTGCGGTCAACGCCATCATCGCCATCGGTATCTTCAACATCCCCGTCTTCGCCCGCATCACCCGCGGCGCCGCCCTCAGCTTGTGGGAGAGGGAGTTCATCCTCGCAGCCCGCGTGTCCGGCAAATCAAGCCTGCGCATCTCGGTCGAGCATATCCTGCCCAACATCACCAATCTGCTCATCGTACAAAGCACCATCCAGTTCTCCCTCGGCATCCTGGCCGAAGCCGCCCTTAGCTATGTAGGCCTTGGCGCACAGCCCCCGACGCCGAGTTGGGGCCGCATGCTCGCGGATGCACAAACGATGGTGAGCATCGCGCCACACATGGCGCTGATGCCCGGCTTTGCCATCATCCTCACGGTGTTGGGGCTGAACCTGTTGGGCGACGGCCTGCGCGACCATCTCGATCCACGCCTGCGGGTGGCGCGCTCATGACGCTGCTGTCCGTCCAAAACCTCGCGCTCAAGATCCACAGCTTTGAGATCCTCAAAGGCATCTCATTTGACATCGCCGCAGGCGAAATCGTCGCCATCACGGGCGAAAGCGGGTCCGGCAAATCCATGACGGCGCTGGCCGCGATACAGCTGTTGCCGCAGGGCGCGCAGACTACGGGCCGTATCACGCTCGACGGCCAAGAAATCACGACGCTGGACGAGACCGCACTTTGCGCGGTGCGCGGCAACGATATCGGCATGGTGTTCCAAGAGCCCATGACCGCCCTCAACCCCGTCAAAACCATCGGCGATCAGGTGGCCGAAACCGTCCTCGTCCACGAGCGTACGAGCAAGGCCCGCGCCCGTGCCCGCGCCGCCGATACCCTCACCCGCGTGGGCCTGCCCCAAGACCGCTTCCCGCTCAGCCGCTTCCCGCACGAGCTGTCGGGCGGCCAGCGCCAGCGCGTCGTCATCGCCATGGCCATCGTGCAACGTCCGCGCCTGTTGATTGCGGATGAGCCGACCACCGCATTGGACGTCACGACACAAGCGCAAATCCTCAAGCTTTTGACGAAACTCGCCCGCGAGGACGGCATGGGCCTAATGATGATCACCCACGATCTGGCCGTGGTGGCCGACATGGCCGACCGCATCATCGTCATGCGCCGCGGCGAGATCGTGGAGCAGGGTGCTGCCGCAACCCTGCTCCACAATATGCAGCACCCCTACACCCGCATGCTCTTTGCCGCCTCATCCCACCGTGTGGCGCTCCCCGACACCGCCGCCGACGCGCCCCTGCTGGAAGTGACGGGCGTCAGCCGTGACTACCGCACGCCGCGCAAGACGCTGTTCGGCAAACCGGGCCTGTTCCGCGCGGTGAACAACGTGAGCTTTACGCTCACACGCGGCGAGCGGTTGGGCCTCGTCGGCGAAAGCGGCTGCGGCAAATCCACTCTCACCCGCGCGCTGCTGGGGCTGGAGCAGGTACAGGAAGGAACGATCACACTCGGCGGTGAGCCGGTGTTTGCGGGCAACAAACCCAACCTCGCGGTGCGCCGCCGCATGCAGGTCGTGTTCCAGGACCCCTACGGCAGCTTCAACCCCCGCCACCGCGTCGCCCGCCAGATCACCGAACCGTTTCATTTGCTGCCCGATCCCCCCACGGGCGCCGCAAGGCAAAAAGCGATCGACGAAGCCCTCACCGCCGTGGGCCTCACCCCCGCGGACGCCACCAAATATATCCACGAATTCTCCGGCGGCCAGCGACAGCGTATCGCCATCGCCCGTGCGCTCATCATCCGCCCTGACCTCATCGTCTTCGACGAAGCCGTGAGCGCGCTCGACGTCTCCGTGCGTGCGCAGATCCTCGATCTGCTGGCGGAACTTTGCGCGGCCTATGATCTGAGCTATCTGTTCATCTCCCATGACCTGAGCGTCGTGCGCACCATCACCGACCGCGTTCTGGTGATGCAACACGGCAAGATCGTCGAGCAGGGCGCAACCGAACAGGTCTTTACCGCCCCGCGCCACGCCTACACAAAATCACTCATCGAGGCGGCGCCTGCGCTGCCACACCTGCAAGGATCAACCGCATGAACGCCATCGACCTGAGCCACAAGCTGTCCAAGATTTCCACGCATTGGGACCCGCACGTCGTCGCCGACTACAACGACAATGACTTCATGGTGGTCAAATTCTCGGGCGAGTTTCCCTATCACCTGCATGAGGATACCGACGATTTTTTCTTCGTGCTTCAGGGCGAGATGACGATGGACGTCGATCAGACCAGCCACACCGTCCGCGCTGGCGAGCTGTTTATCGTGCCGCGCGGGGTCTCCCACCGGCCCCGCGCGGTCGAGGAATGTCACGTCCTGCTGATCGAGCCGAAAGGCACGCCGAACACCGGCGATCCAGAGACCGCCGCCGCCAAACCAAGGATCTGAGCATGCGCCCCGGCCCCACCAACAGCCTCGCGGACATCGGCGGATTGCGCGTGGGCAACGCGCAGGATGCAGCACTCAAATCCGGCGCGACGGTCGTGGTGGGTGATGCGCCTTTCATCGCGTCCGTCGCCGTGATGGGCGGCGCCCCCGGCACGCGGGAGACGGATCTGCTGGCCCCCGACAAATCTGTCGCGGCGGTGGACGCGCTGGTGCTTGCGGGCGGCTCCGCCTTCGGGCTCGACGCCTGCTCCGGCGTTGTGGACGGGTTGCGCGCCGATGGGCGCGGGTTTCGCGTGGGCGCGGCACAAATCCCGCTGGTGCCCGGTGCCATCCTGTTCGATCTGCTCAATGGCGGCGACAAGGGCTGGGCCAAAAACCCTTACCGCGCGCTCGGCCTTGCCGCGTACCGCACCGCCACGCCCGCGTTCGAAATCGGTAGCGTCGGTGCAGGCACAGGCGCGCTGACCGCGATGCTCAAAGGCGGCCTTGGCACCGCGTCGCTCGTGCTGCCCGACGGCAGTACCGTCGCGGCCCTCGTCGCCGCCAATCCGGTAGGGGCAGTGACCACGCCAGGCGACAGGTATTTCTTTGCCGCACCCTTCGAGATGAACGACGAGTTCGGCGGCCTCGGCCCCGATCCAAACAGCGGCCTGGGCCTCAGCCTCGAGAGCCGCAAGATGAGCGCAATGGCCGCGCGGGCCAACACCACCATCGCCATCGTCGCCACCAACGCGACGCTGACCAAAGCGCAATGCCACCGTGTCGCCACCGCCGCCCACGACGGGATCGCACGCGCTTGCGTGCCCGCGCACACACCGAACGACGGCGATCTGGTATTTGCCCTGAGCACGGGCGCGCGCACCGCTGCCGATGTTCTGCTCACGGGCCACGCCGCCGCCCTGTGCCTCAGCCGGGCGATTGCCCGAGCGGTCTATGCCGCTACTTCGGAGACAAATGATGTAATGCCATGCTGGAGAGAAGCCAATGCCGACTTTTGAACACGACGGAGTATCCATTCACTACGAGCGCAGCGGCGACGGCCCGCCCTTGCTGCTGATCGCGGGAATGATGAGCGACAGCGCAAGCTGGCTGCCGCTGGTCCCGCTGCTGGCGCGGCACTATACCGTGATCCGGCCCGACAATCGCACGACGGGCCGGACCACCCCCTGGAACGCGCCCGCCTCCATCGATAAATTCGCCTTCGACTGTGCCGCGCTGATGGACCGGATCAGCCTTGGCTGCGCGCATGTCGTCGGCCACTCGCTGGGCGGCATGATCGGGATGCGGATGGCCACTCACTACGCCGAGAACGTCAAATCGCTTAGCCTGCTTGCGGCGGCGCCCCTGCGGCTGGAGCGTAACGTGCAACTGTTCAAGACACTGCTGGCGATCCGCCAGAGCGACGCCAAACCAGGGGTCTGGCTGAACGCGCTATTCCCCTGGCTCTTTGCGCCCTCGCTTTATGAGACGCCCGGCGCGCTCGCTGAGGCGACGCAGGCCGCGCTGGCCTACCCCTACGCCCAGACCCCGGCAGCGATGGCGCACCAGATCGCCGCACTCGATGGATACAAGCCCGAAGCCCCCGGTGATCTGCCCTGTCCCGCGCAGGCACTTTTGGGCGCGGGCGATCTGTTGCTGCCTGCCGGGCACGCCAAGGCGGCGCTTGGGAATATTCCCGTGCAGATGATCGAGGACGCGGGCCATTCCCTCCACTGGGATCAACCCGAAGCCGTCGCAGATCATCTGCGGCAGTTCATCGACAACAACGATGAAAGACCGACATGACCCATGACCTCTACGGCCTGCCCATCACCTGCGACACGCCTGAAACGCTGTCGGCGATCGACGATTTCATCCACGGCTTCCTGAGCTATCAGCCGAAAGCCACAAACATCCTCGCCGCTGCCGATGCCGCCCCGGATTGCGCGCTGGCCAATGCCTATGCGGCGCTTTTGTGGATGTTTCTGGAGGCCCCCGTTGCGCCGCAAAAAGCAGCGCCTTATCTGGCGCGTGCGCAAGCCGCCCGCGACGGGATCACGGCACGCGAAGGACTGATCATCGACGCGGCGGACGCTTGGGTGCAGGACGATGTGCCGAAACTCCTGGTGATCTGCGACGAGATCACCAGCGCCCATCCGCGCGACATGGCGGTGCTCAAGCTCACGCAATACCATCTGTTCAACCTCGGCGATGCGGCAGGCATGCTGCGCGCAGCGCTCAAAGCGCTGCCGGAGGCTGAGGATATTGCCTATGCCCACGGCATGATCGCCTTCGGTTATGAGCAGTGTCACCTGCTCGACCGCGCCGAGGCCGCCGCGCGCCATGCGATGAGTTTGCAACACGACGAAGCATGGGCGCATCACGCCATCGCCCACGTGATGCTGACCCAAGGGCGCGTGGCCGAGGGGGCCGCGTTTTTGGAGAGCGTCGCGGAGACATGGAGCGGGCTCAACAGCTTCATGCGCAGCCACAACTGGTGGCATCTGGCGCTGTTCTACCTAAGCCTCGGGCGGCACGACGACGTGCGCCGCGCCTATGACACCCATGTCTGGGGGTTGGCAAAGGACTACTCCCAAGATCAGGTAGGCGCCGCCTCCCTGCTGGCACGGATGGAATTTGCGGGCGTCGATGTGGGGGACCGTTGGAACGATGTGGCCGAACACATCGCCGCGCGCGGGGTGGACACGGTCAATCCGTTCCTGACGCTCCAATACCTCTATGCGCTGGCCCGCACGGAACGGGACGAGCACGCCACATTGATGCAGGCGATCGAGGCGCGCGCCACAGAACCCAACCACCATGATCACGTTGCATGGTTCGAGGTAGCACTCCCGGCTGCGCGCGGTATCGTCGCTCATTGCGCGGGCAACTGGGACACCGCGATCGCACAGATGGCGCGGGCATTGCCGCGCATGTCGGAATGCGGCGGCAGTCATGCGCAGCGCGATCTGTTCGAGCAGATCCACCTTGATGCGTTAGTGCAGGACGGCCGCGCCTCTGCCGCACAGCAGGTGCTGGAAATGCGCCGGACCTATGATCCGGACGGCGTGCCGCTCAACCTCATGCTGGGAGAGGTCTATGCGAAATCCGGCCTGCCGACGCTGGCCGAGGAAGCGCGGGAGCGGGCGCAGCAGACACTGAGTGCGCAGGTAAGGTGAGGGCGTTGCGGCAGGGTTATGCAGGCGCTAGAATACCGGCGAGGGAGAGTAAGGAAATGCGATGAGCAAAGACTGGTACTATGTGGTTGAAGGCAATTCCGTCGGGCCTGTGGGCCACGAGGAGTTTCAGTCCTTACTGAAGACCGGGACCATCCGGAGCGATACGCTTGTCTGGCAGGATGGCATGGAGGATTGGCTGCCTTACGGTCGGGCCTCGGGTGCTGCGGCGGAGATGCCACCACAGAAACCAGCGCAGCACGGCGAGGACCCGGCGCGCGCGGATGCCAATACGTTTTTGGGCGCGCTCAAAGACGGGTTTGCCCGCTATGTAGATTTCAAGACCCGTTCAAACCGGCCGCAGTTTTGGTGGTTCGTGCTGTGGACGTTTATCCTTAGTTTGGCCGCTTCTGCGGTGGATGCCGCGATTGGGTTCGGAGACAGCGGGCCCGTCGGACTGCTTGCAACCATTGCAGTTGGGATACCCATGATCGCCGTGAGCGTCAGGCGGATGCATGATATTGGCCGCACGGGATGGTGGGTGTTGATCCAAATTGTGCCGCTGATTGGTTTTATCGTGCTTGTTGTGTTTGGCTGCACCAAGGGAGAAGAGCGGGCAAATCAATGGGGCGCTCCGCCGCGCCGGTGAGGCCGTGAGGTTAAGAATGAGGGGGCGCTGCCCCCGGCTTCGCCTCCCCCGGAGTATTTTTGGCCAATCGAAATAGGGGTTCAGGCGCGGGGGGCGATGGTGACCTCAAGTTCCGCGATGCCATCGACGCCGCCGGTAATTACGTCGCCGGGGGTGATTGCCGCGACGCCCGCCGGAGTGCCTGTCATGACCAGATCGCCGGGAGCAAGGGTGATGCTCTGGCTCAGGGTGGCGATGTGGTCGGCGACGGGCCAGATCAGATCGGCGATATCGGCGTTCTGGCGCATCTCTCCGTTCACGGCGAGCCAGATGCGGCCCTCGGTCAGACTGGGCACATCGCCGATGGGTTTGATCGCCGCGATGGGGGCGGAAAGATCGAAGGCTTTGGCCCAATCCCAAGGACGGCGGGTTTGCTTGGCCTCCGTCTGAAGGTCGCGGCGGGTGAGATCGATGCCGACGGAGGCGCCGTAAATGTGGCTTCGGACTTCAGCGGCGGGGATGCTTGCGCCGCCTTTGCCGATGGCGATGACCAGCTCAATCTCGTGGTGCAGATCGTTCGTCAGCGGGGGATATGGGATGGTGCAGGGTGTGTCGCAGGCGGCGTCGGCAGGTTTGGTGAAGAAAAACGGCGGCTCACGGTCCGGGTCGTTGCCCATCTCCCGCGCATGCGCAGCATAATTACGCCCCACGCAGAAAATGCGGCGAACGGGAAAGCGCATGTCGTAGCCTTGTACAGCAAGACTGGCCTGTGGCGGGGCGGGAATGACATAGGGCATGGTATGATCCTTGTGGAAGGGGTGGGCACCGGATAGCAGGTTCGACCTCGAGCGCCGGGGTTCAGTCGCCTAACTTTGCGTGCACTTCGTCGAGATCGATCTCGCCTGTGGGCATCTTGTTGGCGGGGTTTTGAAAATCGTATTTGAACAAGTTGAAATCGCGTTTGTAGATCTCCAATACCAGATGCATCGACAGATCGTCGAAGTAGTCCTCCACCGGATGGGCACGCTTGGGGCCATGCCCCTCACTTTCGTTGAAGCGCGGGATCTGTGCCAAGTCGATGGCGTGCGGCGTTTCCACCGCGTCGAGCACATCGCGCATGCCTTCGTTGAAACTCTCCGTCCAGATGATTTTGTCGTAGGTGCCGCCGTTGACAATAAAGGTGCTCAAATGACCCGACATGGCAGACCAGTGGATATCGGGGTCCATGGGCCTTCGCCAGCGGATGGTATCACGGGCAAACAATAGAAAGCGGCGGAAGCTCGCGATCTGGTCGAACTCCTGCTTGCCATCGGAGCCCCCCACCTCAATCCCGTATTTCTGGGTCAAAAGCGGCACTAAATTGCCACGGTAACGCTTCCCGTTGCGCTGTATGCCGCAGATCTTGTCGAAGAACGAACTCAGAATACGTGTGTAAGGATTACGCACGCAGGTAAAGGCGAAAGAGCTGTGGTTTTGCACGTTGCGGGTGATCGGCTCCTGACTGTCGTCGAGCGCCCATTTGTGCAAACCGCCTTTTGCATCATGAATATCGCCATCGAAAAAAACGCCGTGGTCGGAGTAATACATGATCTGCCCGATGGTCGAGCAAGCGCATTTCGGCACCACGCGATACACCAAGCTTTCACTTTCGGTCATCCAGGTTCCGGGAAAACCCATGCCGTGTCACTCCTGCTCATGCTGCACACGCCACCTCTATGGGCAGCTTTTGATCTACAAAAGCAAATAAATGGTGTTTATTCAATCTATGTTCATCGCTATCTATTTAAACAATCGAGTATATTTGCGGTGAATGGCTTCTGAATGGCAAAAATTGCCTATCTCCTCCTATGTCACAAAGACCCGGACGCCATCATCAAACAGGCGGAACGGTTGACGGCTGTGGGGGACTGTATGTCCATCCATTTCGACGCAAGCGCGGACAAGGCTGAGTACACCACCATCCACAACGCCCTTGCAAGCAACCCCAACGTGACCTTCGCGGCGCAACGGATCAAATGCGGCTGGGGGGAATGGTCGCTGGTACAGGCGACCTTGCATGCGATCTCCTCCGCCCTTGAGGCATTTCCGCGTGCGACCCATTTCTACATGCTGTCGGGCGATTGCATGGCGATCAAATCGGCTGAGTATACGCATGCGTTTCTCGACAGCACCGATGCCGATTTCATCGAGAGTTTCGACTATTTCGAGAGTGACTGGATCAAGACGGGCTGGACCGAAGAGCGGCTGATCTATCGCCACTGGTTCAATGAGCGAACGCAGAAAAAGCTCTTTTATGCGATGTTCAACCTCCAGAAACGATTTGGCCTGACGCGGGAAATCCCGGCGGACATTCAGGTCCAGATCGGCAGCCAATGGTGGTGCCTGCGCCGTCAGACCATCGAATGGGTCGTGGATTTCGCGAAAAAACGGCACGATGTGATTCGTTTCTTTCGTACCACATGGATCCCGGACGAGACGTTTTTCCAAACCCTCGTGCGCCATCTGGTGCCGGAACAGGAGATACGCTCCCGGACGTTGACGTTTCTGATGTTTTCCGACTACGGCATGCCCGTCACCTTCTATAATGACCACTACGATCTCCTGCTCGGCCAGGACTATCTTTTTTCCCGCAAGATCAGCGCGGATGCCGTAGATCTCAAACGGCGGCTGGGGCTTTTGTATGCAGCGCAAGGCGTACAGTTCCAGATCAGCAACGAAGGACGCAGCCTGTTCAAATTCCTCACCGAGCGCGGGCGCATCGGGCGCCGCTTTTCCACGCGGTTCTGGGAGACCGAAAGCACGCTTGGTCGGGAGCGTGAGCTGCTCATCGTGGTGTGCAAAAAGTGGCATGTGGCCAAACGGGTGCTGGAACGGGTTCGCCAGACAACGAACGTGCCCGCGATCGAATATGTCTTCAACGAGGAGCATACTCCCCTGCCTGCACTCGGCGGCATCGAGAAAACGCTGGAAAAACGCACGCGCCACCGCCGTGCCCTGATGCGGATGCTGTTTGACTACTTTGAGACGGATCGCCTGATCGTCTGCATGGATCCCAGCGACCTCTACCTGTTGGAGGATTTCGCCGCCGACCGGTCGGTCACGCGGATCCTGGAGATCGAGTGCAACTTCTCCGACGACTATCTCATCGGCCACGCCATGCGTGTCGGGCTCGCAGGCGAGCAGACCAATCAGGAAACGCTGGACCGTCTCCTGCCCACCATCCGCAACAACATGGTGTTCGAGAGCGATGCCATCCGAGACGCACAGTTCGAGAACCACAACCGCATCCGCGAGATCGCCCCGGCACATCAGAACGCCGAAGCGCTCGCGAAATTTTTGGGGGTCGCAGGGGATAAGGCCCATGAGATTGCCAGCACCGATCATCTTTTTACCGACTAAGGAGCGCGCCGCATGGCCTATGCCTACGACGACCAGAACATCTTTGCTAAAATCCTGCGAGGGGAGATCCCCAACACGACCGTATTGGAGACCGAACACACCCTCGCCTTCCGGGACCTCTATCCTCAAGCTCCTACCCACGTGCTCGTCGTGCCCAAAGGTCCGTATGTGAGCTATGACCATTTCGCGCGCGAGGCGTCGGAGGCAGAGATCGTGGATTACACCCGTGCGATTGGCGAGGTGTGCCGCATGGAGGGCGTCACATTGGACGCCGCCGAAGGCTTTCGCATGATCAGCAACGCAGGCGCACACGGGGTGCAGGAAGTGCCGCATCTGCATGTGCACATCCTCGGCGGTCGGCCTATGGGGCGAATGGTACAAGACCCTGGCTGAACATTGAACGCGCAGAAAGACGAAAGAGCGGAGCTTTTAAAAAAATTCCGGCTCAAATTTTTCGAATTTTTGCGCGCCCTATGACTTCTTGCGCCACGACCCGAACCATCCCGTCACAGCACCCGTGGCATCGGCCAGATCGTCCTCGATCGCTTCCATCGTCGGATCGATCCGCGCCATGCGAAACCGGCGCCAACGCACCCAGATGCCGTAGATCAAGGCCGCAAACAGCGTCAGAACGATGATGTTGAGCCAAGGTATCCCCTTGGGCGCATCGGGCCCGTCCACGCGCCACACCGATACGGCATTGGGGAAGATCGACATGAATTCATTGCGCCAGCCATAATGTCTGATCGCGACAAACCGCGGCTCCGCGGCAGAGGACCTCAAATCACTCGCTTCCGCTTGAAGGTTGGAGGTGTCGAACTTGAAATACGGCGGCCAGCCCCAGCCCGTGTCCTCGTTTCGGTATACCATTACATCACCCTGCGCGCGCCGCGTCTGGATGAAGAACACATCGCGCGGCAGCTCGTTGCCAGCCGCGTCCACATCCGCCGCCGCCCAGAACAACGTATAGTTGGTCGGGTTCTCGCGGCTCTCGTACGTGTCGGTCACCCGCACGATATCCGTCTGCGGCAGCGTGTAATGGAAAAACGCCGCAATCAGCACCCACACCGTAATCCAAAACGTCCAGCGGATAAGAGCAAACATGTGCGACCCTCTCAGGCAAAGTTCGTAAGATAAACGATAACTGACACAAGGATCACCGGAATGACATAGACGGAAAGGATCAATTTGCGCCGCAACGACTTGTCGTATTCCACCAGCCCCTCTTCCACAAAAGCCTCCAGCGGCTGCTCTTGCGCGCCTTCGTACCACTCCTCGCGCAGCTTTTCCTTACGAACCGCGCGGGAGTAGAGCGACAAACAAACATAAATGACGGTCAAAACGATAAATCCGACAACCATCAAGCGGGCCAATCCAGCCATATTCCATCTCCTTCAGAAGCGCCGGGCGCTCTGCCATGCCCGAACCCTGCGATATGCGGTCGCGCTTTGTCCACGGGGGCACGGGCGCGTATTCCCTCATGCAACATAGCCTTTCTTCACGCAGGGCCAAGCGGCTGAAACCACCTGCGCTCCCTTCTCCCTCGTGCGCCCGGTCCCCAACCTCACAACGCGCACGCGGCCCATACTAATCGCCGCCCCACCCCAGCTACCAAGGGGAGCGGAATTTTCAAAATTCCGGGCAGAATTTTCTCTACTTCAGCCCCAGCACTGCTTTAATCATCGCGCTGTCGGGATCGGCCAGCGCGTCGATCACGTCGAAATGGTGCTTGCCCTCCTCGACCACACGCCGCGCGCCCCATGTCCGCGCCAATCTCTCTGCCTGTTCCAGAAAGGCGGGCCGTTCCGCCGCTCCGACCCAGACCGTCACGTCCAGGCCATGCGGCGGCTGCATGTTCACCGGGCTTTCCGCCTCGGCCTCCGCCGCGTCGATGCGCAAAACCTCGTTCATCGACGTCTCCATCAACGGCGCGAGGTCCGCGATAGGCGAGATCGGGACGATCTGCTTGATCCGGTGGCGTATATCCGACCGCAGGATCAGCGGGTCCGTCATGCGACAGACCAGATGCCCACCCGCCGAATGCCCCGCCAGCGTGAGGGGTCCAAACGTCCGCTCCGCGATGCGTGTCACGGCGGCGGCGATCTGCCGGGTGATCACACTGATCCGCACATCGGGGCACAAATCATAGCTCGGCATTGCCACAGCCCATCCCCGCGCCAACGCACCACCCGCAAGATGCGACCACACCGAGGCGTCGAACGCCCTCCAATATCCCCCATGCACGAAAATCATTGTGCCGCGCGCAACACCTTCTGGCTGAAACATATCGAATGCCTGCCGCACGGATGGTCCATATGACACCCCCAATTGCGCGCGCGCGCCGAGGGCACCCCGAAACCGCGCCGCTTCCTGCTGCCACCGCGGCGGATAGGCCTCCGCCCCCTCGATATAGGCCCCGTTCGCATAGGCATCATCCAGCTTCATCGCGGGGATCCTCTCTCATGTGATCTGGACAATCATAGCCAGAGTTGCTTTGGGTGCCCAGACGAATTCAAGGAGAATGCACATGACTGCTGCCCCGACCGACCTTAAATCCATGCTTAAGGACCCCAGCCTGCTGGAAACCCGCGCCTATATTGGCGGCAAATGGGTCGAGGGCGAGGACGGGACGTTTGACGTTATCAACCCCGCGCGCGGGGATGTCGTGGCAAAAGTGGCCAATTTGAGCCGCGCGCAGGTCGCCGGCGCCATCGTACAGGCAGAGGTCGCGCAGAAAGAATGGGCCGCCTGGACCGGTAAGGAACGCGCAAGCGTGATGCGCCGGTGGTTCGACCTGATGATGGAAAATCAGGATGACCTAGGCAAAATTCTCACCGCTGAGCAGGGCAAGCCGCTGGCGGAGGCGAAAGGCGAGGTCGCCTATGGGGCGTCGTTCATCGAGTTCTTCGGCGAGCAAGCCAAGCGGGTCTACGGCGAGACGATCCCGGGCCACCAGCGTGACAAACGCATCACGGTGATCAAGCAGCCCATCGGCGTGGCCGCCTCCATCACGCCGTGGAACTTCCCCAACGCCATGATCACGCGCAAGGCTGCACCGGCGCTGGCCGCCGGCTGTTCCTTCGTCGCGCGCCCCGCGACCGAGACACCGCTGAGCGCCATCGTCATGGGTGTTCTGGCAGAGCGCGCGGGCATCCCGGCGGGCGTCTTCAACGTGGTGCCGACAAAATCGTCCTCCGAGGCGGGCAAGGAATTCTGCGAAAACCCTGCCGTGCGCAAACTCACCTTCACCGGCTCCACCGAAGTTGGCCGCATCCTGATGAAACAGGCCGCCGATCAGGTCATGAAATGCTCCATGGAGCTGGGCGGAAACGCGCCGTTCATCGTGTTCGACGATGCCGATCTCGATGCGGCGGTCGAAGGCGCGATCCTGTGCAAATTCCGCAACAATGGCCAAACCTGCGTCTGCGCAAACCGCATCTACGTACAGGCGGGTGTCTACGACGCCTTCGCGTCCAAGCTCAAAACAGCCGTGGAGCAGCTCAAGGTCGGCGACGGCTTCGAGGAGGGCGTGACCCTCGGCCCCCTGATCAACCCCGCCGCGGGCGAGAAGGTCAAAGAGCATATCGACGACGCCATCGCCAAAGGCGCCACCGTTCTGCTGGGCGAAAACGGCGCGATGGACGGTAATTTCCTACCCCCCACCATCGTCACCGGCGTCACGCAGGACATGAAGGTCGCCCGGGAAGAGACGTTCGGCCCCCTCGCCCCCCTGTTCAAATTCGACACCGTTGACGATGTGATCGCCATGGCCAACGACACGATCTTCGGCCTCGCCAGCTATTTCTACGCCAAGGATCTCAGCCGCGTCTATAAAGTGGCCGAAGCGCTGGAATACGGCATCGTCGGCGTGAACACCGGCCTCATCTCGACCGAGGTCGCCCCCTTCGGCGGGGTCAAGCAATCGGGCCTTGGCCGCGAAGGCAGCCATCATGGCATCGAGGACTATCTTGAGATGAAATACATCTGCATGAGCGTCTAACCCCGATCCGCAAAGCCGCCGAAAGACACCCTTTCGGCGGCGCATGATCAGCCTTCGGCGCAGTGACCATGAACGGCGCAACCGCCACCACACCGACATAAAGACCGAACAGCACACACAGCGCACAACCCCACCGGCATCCAAGACAAAATTTCCACACAACCTCCTGAATTGCGAGATCAAAGCGAGCATCGCAACGGCAGCTTCATAAATCGCAAAAAGGCACGCAAGGGGGCCACAAAACGCAAAAGGCCCGGCGCCTTCACCTGCGCCGAGCCTTTCTCATTCTAGGAGAATGTCTTAATTGACGGATTTAGCGTCCATGACGTCCTTTGCAATGCCGACCGTGTCCGTCGCGATCTGGATCTGGCGCGGCTTGAGCGCATCAGGCACCTGACGCTCCATCTCGATGTGCAGCATGCCATCGGTATGGGTCGCTCCGGTCACGACCACATGATCGGCCAGATGGAAACGCCGCTCGAACGCGCGGGTGGCGATACCACGGTGCAGATAGGTTCTGCCCTCGTCAGCGTCCGCCTTGCGCGCGGAAACGATGAGAGATTTCTCCCGCACCTCGACGCTCAGATCAGCATCTGAAAATCCCGCGACCGCAATGGAAATCCGGTAGGCGTCGTCGTCGAGCTTTTCGATGTTGTAAGGGGGGTAGGTCGGCTGTGCCGTCTCACTTGTCAAAACCCGATCCATCAGATTGGCGATTTGATCAAATCCGACGGTCGAGCGATAGAGCGGTGCAAAATCATACGTACGCATAGATATATATCCTCAGGTTTGAGCGATTTTATGTCAGACCTTCCACCATTGGACAGGTCCGGTTTTCGTCTGCCAAAGCCCTGCATAGGCGCCTTGGTCAATCAAATGTGGGAAGTGTTTGGCGCTTTTCAAGAGCCGTCGAGCCGCGCGCTAGGGGCGGATGAATTTCGCGCCGCCTGATGAGGTGCGCGCGCCCACCCCGATCCGGTTCACACGCGCCACAGGCCCCGTCGCCTCCGCCCTCAGCTTGGCTTTGAGCGCGCGCACTTGCTGCGGCAACGCCACCGCCGTCGTGTGCCGCGTCCCGCGAATACTCACATATCCCGAGATCACGGAGGCGATCCGTATCTGTGTCCCGTCCCGGCGAAACACCGGTGCGCCAGAGGAGCCATAGGTCGTGTCACAATCCATCAAAAACATGCCCTTGTAGGACCGCAAAACCGAGCATCGCTGTTGCAGCGAAGGCAGGCTGTCGCGCCCGCGACCGTAGGACACGACGCTGACCTCACTGCGCTCCAACGCCCGCTGCTCAATCTTGAACGGTGAAATCACATGCGTTGGGATTGCCTGGTCCAGCCGCAACAGGACAACATCGTTTGCGATCCGCCTGATCCAGTCGTCGCTTTTATACGCATAGGCTTCGGGCAAGGCGATCTGGACGACGTGTCGCTCCGCCTCCGCCGTGCCGTTGCGGAATCCGGCCCGAAATTTCAGCCTGCTCGGCGCCAGCGCCTCCCCCTGCGCGTCAAAAACGCAATGTGCCGCGCTCAACACCAGATCCGGCGCAATCAGCGTCGCGGTGCAATAGCCCGCCCCATTCTCGAGCCTGCCCACCGCTTTCCACGGCAGCGCCTGCTCGTTGCGGTCCAGCCCGATCAGCGGCGTCTCCGCTACCGCAGGCACCGTCCAAAGCAGCGCGAGTGCAAGTGCAATAAGACTACGGAGAAACAAATTTCGCTCCCGCACCATCCCGCTCACCTACACGCACACGCCGCTCTCCCGGCTTTGCCCCCAGATAAATCGCCCGCCCGGCGACCAATTCGGCCTGCAATTCCGCCAGTGGCTGACCCAGCGCGGTCCCCAGCGAGACTTGCTCGCCGTGCACCTCCGCTTTGGCGGAGACGACCGATACGATCTGCGCCTCGCCGTCTTCGAAAATAAAGATGGGTGCGCCGCTCGACCCAAAATCAACGGAACATGAGGTGACGAGCACCCCGTCCTGCCGCGCAAGCACCGCACAAACCTCCTGCAGCGAGGGCGCCTCGGCGCGATCGAGCGCGTAGCTCACCACACCCACACTATCGCCCGTGCGCGGCCGCGCCGCCGTTTTGAACGGGATGATCGACGTGCTGCGAATCGGCTGTTCCAACTCCAGTAGCGCCAGATCATTGCGTACCCGGTCCGACGACAGCATATCCGCATACTCATAGGCGGGATGCACGACGACTCTTGCCACATTCCGGTACGCTCCCGCGCGGCCATTGCGCCACCCGGCAAGGAATTCGATATGACCTTGGTCGATCCGCTCACCCGTCTCGGTGTCGAACATGCAATGCGCCGCCGTGAGCACGAGTTTCGGCGCGATCAGCGCACCCGTGCAAAAGCCTTTACCGTTGATATCAAGTCGCCCGACAGCCTCCCACGCCTTCGCGTCGTCACCGTTGTCCAACCGCTTTAGATCCGCGTCCTGCGCCACGACTGCGGTGCCAAGGAACAAGGCAATCACGGTCAAAACCAGCCATCGCCGCACTGCATTCACCCCTCAAGCCAATTCTCCGCCCTCGCTATAGACAGTGTAAGGCGAAATTAGGGCAACCCCTCAGCGCAAGCGCGGTATTTCATCCTTCACAAGCCCCGCTCCATCGAGCGCGGGCGGCTTCGGTCCGCCCCACGCCCAATCAAGCAGTTCCACCGAGTGGACAATCGGCACCGCCGTACCTGAGCCGATCTGCATCATGCACCCGATGTTCCCGGCGGCGATCACATCCGGAGATTTCGCCTCCAACGTCTTGATCTTACGGTCTTTCAGCTGTTTGGAAATCTCCGGCTGCATCAGGTTATACGTCCCCGCAGAGCCACAGCACAAATGCGCATCCGCAGGCTCCACAATCGTGAACCCCGCCTTTTTCAGAAGCGTCTTGGGATGCGTCTTGATCTGTTGTCCGTGTTGCAGCGAACAGGCCGCGTGATAGGCCACCACCATACCTTCCTGCACGCGGGGCGTCTTGGTCGCACCCGCCCATTCCGGCGCAGCCTCCCAGTCCCCCGACGTCAGCTCCACCAGCACCTCCGAAATATCGCGCGCAATACCCGCCACCCGTGCCGCATCCGCCGCCAACGGCTCATTGCGGAACATATGCCCGTAGTCCTTTACCGTCGTCCCACAGCCGGAAGTGTTGATCACAATCGCATCAAGCCCGCCGCCGTCCATTTCCCGCGCCCAAGCTTCGATGTTCCGCGCCGCCGTCGCATGGCTCTCACTCGTCTTGCCCATATGGTGGGTCAGCGCACCACAGCATCCCGCGCCTTCGGCGACGACGACCTCCGCCCCCAATCGCGTGAGCAGGCGAATGGTCGCGTCGTTGATATCGGTGTTGAGCGCCTTCTGCGCACAGCCCGTCATCAGCGCCACGCGCATCCGCTTGGGCACCTCCGGCGCAAACGTCTGCGGATCGTCGTTCCGGCTCACCGGCGGGATCACCTTCGGCGCCATCTCCAGCATCGCCCGCAAGCGTGCATCCGGCATCAGCCGCGCAAACGGCCGCCCCAGCTTTGCCCCGAACAGCGCCACCCGAAACCGCATCGGATAGGGCAATATCCGCGCCAGCACCCAGCGCAGCGCGCGGTCGCCAAAGGGCCGCTTGTATGTCTGCTCGATATAATCACGCGCATGATCAACCAGATGCATGTAATGCACGCCCGACGGACAGGTACTCATACACGCAAGACAGCTCAGACACCGGTCGATGTGCTTGACCGTCTTGGCGTCTGGCACGCGCTCATTCTCCAACATATCCTTGATGAGATAGATCCGCCCTCGCGGGCTGTCCAATTCGTCTCCCAACACCTGATACGTGGGGCAGGTCGCGGTGCAAAACCCGCAATGCACGCAGGCGCGCAAAATCTCGTTGGCGCGCGCAGTGCCTGGTTCCTTGAGCTGATCTTCGGTAAATGTCGTCTGCATAATCTTCCCTCAACCCACCAAAACACTGGCACTGGCCAGCCCGAACCACGGCACCGTCGTCCCGGCCGCCCCCATCACCGCCGTCCAGCGCCGCATGCCCAGGCCGCCGTCCGTCCGCCGTAAGGCCTGCGCACCATATGCCAACACGCCGATCCAGCCGCCCCAGATAAACGCCACGCCGCCACCCGTCACCAAAAGGTTGCTGCCCCACAGATGCGCAAACCCGTAGCGCAGTGTCAGACCCGTGGCCGCACATAGCGCCGTAAACATCGCCAGCCGCCGAAACGCCACAAGCGATGGCCCGTGCCGCGTGAGCGCGCGAAACACCAGCGGCCCACCGACGAAGATGATTACAAACAAAACCGCAAAACTCATGCCATCAGACCCGCATTGAGCAAGCCGCGCGGATCGAACCGCGCCCGCAGACCGTCCGAGATCCGCGCCACGCCGGGCGCCTCCGGCTCAAACCTCACCTGGCCGGTGCCACGCACCAATGTCGCGTGACCGTCATACGCGCCGAGAGCCGCGCGCAGGTCGTGACCCGCCGCCGCGCATATCCAGATGAGGCCCCCGGCCCAATCATACCGCGCACCCCTCACCCCCGCCCGCGCCACAAGGGCAGGTCCATCCGACGGTTTGCACGAGACGCGCCATATGTCCTCGTCTTCACCCGCAAAGCCTTCACAATCACGCCACGCCGCCCAGCGCGCGGTGGCGTCCTCTTCCACCGTGATCTCACCGCCTAACAGCGCCTTGAGTTCCTGCACACGGTATCCCACCGATTGCGCAAACCCCTCGACCCTGAGCATCGTAATCCCCTCTTGCGGATCATGCGCCGCCGCTGTCACCTCGAATGGACTGCCCAGCGCGCGCGCAAGCGCCTTTACGGCCGCCTCGTCCGACAATCCATGCAGAAGCAGCGTCGCTTCCGTCTCCGGCCGCGGCAGCACTTTCAGCGACACTTCACTCAGCACCCCCAATGTCCCATGCGCTCCCGCCATAAGCTTGACCAGATCATAGCCGGTGACGTTCTTCATTACCCGTCCGCCATTTTTCACGACACGGCCCGTTCCGTCGACGAACCGCACACCCAACAGGAAATCCCGCGCCGCCCCCACGGAGATCCGCCGCGGCCCGCTCACGTTTGCCGCCATCACACCGCCGATGGTCGGCATGCCCGTCGTGCCCAGCATCACCCGGTGATCCATCGGCTCAAACGCCAGCCGCTGATTCTGCGCCGCCAATGCTTCCTCGATCTGCGCAACCGGCGTGCCCGCTTGCGCCACTACGGTCATCGCGCCGGGCTCATAGAGCGTGATACCACTCATCGCAGAGATACTCACCCGCTCCCCCGCAACCTCCATCCCGCGCGTGCCCCCGCCAAAAATACTCAGGGGCGCTTCGGCCCCCGCGATCAGCTCGGCCAGTTCACTCTCGCTCGACGGTGTCTGCATATTTTTACTGGCCCTAAATACTCTGGGGGGTTTGGGGGGCTAGCCCCCCATGTCAGGCGCCTATTCGGCCGCCAAAGCCAACTCACGGCGCGCCACGGACACATCCAAAGGAAACACTTTGGCCGGGTTCAGCAACCACTGCGGGTCAAACACATCCTTCACCGCCATCTGCGCCTCCAGATCGTCCGGCGCATATTGCACGTGCATCAAATCGCGTTTTTCAATGCCCACACCGTGCTCCCCGGTGAGACAACCGCCCACTTCCACACAAAGCCGCAAAATATCCGCGCCCATCGCCTCGCACAGCTCCAGATCACCGGGCTTGTTGGCATCGAACAGGATCAGCGGATGCATGTTCCCGTCGCCCGCGTGAAACACATTGCCCACTTTCAGACCGTATTCCTCGGACAACTCTCCGATGCGGCGCAGCACATGCGGCAGGCTCGACACCGGGATCGTCCCATCCAGACACATGTAATCGTTGATCTGTCCCATCGCACCGAATGCGCTCTTGCGGCCCAGCCAGATCGCGGCACTCTCCTCCGCCGATTTGCTCTGCCGAAGCTCTACGGGATTGTGCCGCCGCGCAATCTCCATGATCAGCTCAAGCTGATGATCAATCTCCGCGTCCGACCCTTCGACCTCGACGATCAGCAAGGCCTCGCACATCGGATAGCCCGCATGCGCGAACGCCTCCGTCGCCTCGATGCAGGGGCGGTCCATGAACTCGATCGCCACCGGCAGCACGCCCGCCTTGATAATGTCGGTCACGCAGGCGCCCGCCACAACCGCGTCGTCGAACCCCATGAGCACGGGCCGCGCGCCCTCGGGCTTGTGCAGGATGCGCAACGTCGCTTCCGTCACCACCCCCGATTGCCCTTCCGAGCCACAGATCAGCCCCAAAAGGTCCAGCCCATTCGCATCCAGATGCGCGCCGCCAATCTCAACGATCTCACCGTCCATCATCACCATCGTGACGCCGAGCAAGTTGTTCGTGGTCACACCGTATTTCAGGCAGTGCGCGCCGCCCGAATTCATCGCGATATTCCCGGCAATCGCGCAGGCCAGCTGCGATGAGGGATCAGGCGCATAGAAGAATCCGTCTGCCTCGACGGCGCCCGTGACACTCAGATTGGTGCGCCCCGTCTGAACCTTGATAAAGCGGTTGTCATAATCCGTCTCGATCACGTCGTTCATCCGCGCCACGCCCAGAATCACGCAATCCGCCGTCGGCAGCGCGCCCCCCGCCAGCGACGTGCCGGCACCGCGCGGCACCACCGGCACCCCCTCGGCGTGGCAGATGCGCAGCACGGCCGCGACCTCTTCTGTAGTGGAGGGAAGCACCGCAACCATGGGCGGACAGCGATACGCCGTCAGCGCATCACACTCATAAACCCGCGTCTCACTCGGCTCATGGATGACAGCGCTCTGCGGCAGTACGCGCAAAAGCTGCTCCACCACGCGCGCCTTGCGTGCGATCACCATCTGGTTCGGGACTGGCATTTCCATCGATCTTACTCCTCACCGCCGCAACGCGCCCTATTGGTAAAGTAATATTACCAATCCTTCGTCAAATCAAGCCATAGTGCTTGGACGGACCCACCGGATCACCAACCAAGCTCACATCACCTCCCTACTGTTGCACAGAGCCGCCCAAAATCAAAACCCGCATGCCGCCACAGGCGCTTAAAACAAGTCTGCCATGGCGGTCCTTACCGTTACCCTAACCGTCTAGCAGTCGCGCCTCCCTCCACACCGCATCCCCTTGGAACAGAGCGCGCGGCAGCGTATGCTATCCGCTTAATCTTGGATACATATCATGATTCGCAAAACAATCGCCTGCCTCGCAATTCTAGCAGCACCCGCTTACGCCGATCCCGCCTTCGTCCAAAACGTCGCCGTCGCCAAATCCGGCAGCACTTACACGTTCAACGTGACCATCCTGCACGACGACACCGGCTGGGACGATTACGCCGATGCCTGGCGCATCAAGGATATGGACGGCAACGTGTTGGGAGAGCGCAATCTTGCGCACCCCCATGTGAACGAGCGTCCCTTCACCCGCTCGCTGTCCGGCGTACGCATTCCAGACGAGATCGACACCGTCGTGATCGAAGCACGTGATACCGTGACCGGCTGGGCCGCCCAAACCAAAACGGTCAAGCTTCCCTAATCATATCCATTACACGCGATGATATGGCCCGCCCGACAGAATCGAGGCGGCGCGGTAAAGCTGTTCGGCCAACATCATCCGCGCCATCATATGCGGCCAGACCATCGCGCCGAACGACAGTAAGTGATCTGCCTCTTGCCGCAAACCGGGGTCAAGCCCATCCGCCCCCCCGATCACGAACGCAAGATCACGCTGCCCCGCGTCGCGCCACGCGGCAAGACGCTTGGCGAACTTCGGAGAGGTCTCGACCCTGCCCCTCTCGTCCAGCGCGCAGATCACCGCGCCAGCGGGCAGCGCACGACGCAGCAGCGCGGCCTCCCCCGCCATACCGCCCCCCTTACGATCATCCCTTTCCACGACATTCACCGGCCCGAGGGATAGCCCCCGGCCGGTTTTGTCGAAACGGTTAAGATAATCGTCTATCAGCGTTTTCTCAGGACCGGCCCGAAGCCGCCCCACAGCACAGATATGAACCCGCACAAGCCTCTAGGAAGCGGCGTCGGCTTGCGGCAACCACATCTTTTCAAGCTGGTAAAACTCACGCACCTCTGGACGGAACACATGTACGATCACATCACCGGTGTCGATCAGCACCCAATCGCCTGATCCCTTACCTTCGGTGCGCACGGTATGGCCGTATTCCTCCTTGATCCGCTGGGCGAGCTTCTCGGAGATCGCACTGACTTGGCGGGTGCTGCGACCCGAACAAATGACCATATGGTCGCCAATCTCTGTCTTACCGCGCAGATCAATCTGCACGATGTCTTCGGCTTTATCGTCATTGAGCGAGGAGAGAACGGTTTCCAGCAACAAATCGCTGGTGGCTTGGGTTTGACCAGCCATCATGGCTGCACCCGGATGCGCAGCGGAGGCTGCGTGAGTTTGCGTAGACAGGACATTGTCCTCCTTTTGGCGCGCCGTCAGGCCCCCGGCGCTGGGGTTAGCTTCAAATTAGCAACGCAGGCCCGACAATTCAATAACGGCGACGGCCCTGCGGCCTACCAACCATCCTCTGTGATGATTTTATCCGCATCAGCCCCCATCCGCTTGAGCGCATCACGCACGTCATCGACGAATCCTCCGGGGCCGCAAAGATAGAACGTCCCGTTGATCTGGTCGATGTGTTTCTTCAAGAACGCCTCATCCACGACCGCATGGATCACGCCCTCACCATCTTCTTCCGTCACGCTGAAGATGGTGTTCAACCCCACCATCGCTTCCCACTTTTCGCGCAGAATGATGTCTTCGGGCGTCTTGTTGGTAAAGATGAGCGTGCAGTCCATCTTCCCCTGCGCGTCGTGTTTTTCAAGGATCGGAATAAACGGCGTGATGCCCGCACCGGCGGCGATGAACACACCCGGCCCATTGTCCACGATCGCGCCCAACGGCTCCTCGATCTCCACCTCGCCCCCCGGCTGCATCTTGGCCATCTGCTCGGTTACGCCATCGTGGTCGGGGTAGGATTTGATGACAAATTCAAGCATTTCAGCTTCCGGCAGAGATGCAAAAGTAAATTTACGCCCCTTATCCTTCCAGCCATCCTTCATCAGGCGCATTTCCGTCGCCTGCCCGGCCTTGAAGTCAAAATTCTTCGGCTTGCTGAACGCATAGAGATGCGTATCGGGGGTGAGCTGCTCTTTTTGCTGCAATATCATACGATGTGTCATAGGGTTCTCCTTTACCAGAAGAACACGACGGCACCGCTATCTGTTCCGTACACCTTCCAGCAGCTTCACCTCACGCTGGGGGAATGGGATCGAGATGCCGTTTTCCTGAAAGGTGTCCCACAGGGCCAGATAAACATTGCCGCGAATATTGGTGAGGCCTCCGGTCGGGTCTTTGATCCAAAAACGCAGGATGTAATCAACCGAGCTGTCGCCGAACCCCACGATGTGGCACACCGGCGCCTTATCGGCGAGCACGCGGTTCACCGATCCCGCCGCATCAATCGCCAGCTTGCGCACTACATGCGGGTCATCACTGTAGGCTGTGCCGAAATAGATATCGAGGCGCACAAATTCGTTTGAGTGCGACCAGTTGACCACCTGACCCGTGATCAGATCCTCGTTTGGAATGAGGTATTCCTTTCCGTCCCGCGTCACCACCGAGGCATAGCGCGCGCCAAGCGTCTGAATCCAACCGAACGTCTCGCCAAGGCTGATCACATCACCGGGCTTGATCGACTTATCCAGCAGGATGATCACCCCCGACACGAGGTTCGACACTACCTTTTGCAGGCCGAAACCAAGGCCCACACCAATGGCACCCGACAGCACCGCAAGGCCGGTCAGGTCGATCCCCACCGCATTCACGCCGATGTAGAAGGCAAAACCGTACATCGCCAGCTGCACGCCCTTGACGGCCAGCACCTGCATGGACGGGCTGATGTCGTCGTTGCGCCTGATCGTGCTCGCCGTCGCCTGGCTGGCGACCCGTGCGAGCGTGACAAGCAGGCCGATCACAACAATGGCGGTGATGAGCGTCAGGATCGACAGGCGAAAGTCACCCAGCTCAAGCGCCACTTCGTCCAGGAAGGCCGCCACATCGTCAGAGACGTTCAGCAGATAAAGCGTTGCGTAGATTCAAAGTGCCCACGTGACGATCCGCCGCAAAAAGCGGTTGCGCACCAGCCGCGCCGCAAAGGCCACACCGACCCACACGATCGCCAGCGTCGCCGTCAGCCCGATCAGATAGGAGCGCGAGGGCCACGTGATGTTCTGCATCACCACATACACCCCCCACGCCAGCAGCGCGAACCAGATCAGGCCGAGCCGCCGCTTGATCTGGACAATCGCGCGCAGCTGCCATTTCTCCCACCCGTCGCGCGAGCGCACCCAGCTCTGCAGCATAGCGCCGGTTTTGCGGTGCAACACCCAGGCCAACACCGCAAGGCCCACGATAATGATCACCTGATTCTGCCGCCACCCCGGCTGCAACACCCCCGTGATAAAGGTCAGCGCGTTGGTCCAAAGCGCCGAAAGGTTCAGCAGAAATTCCGCAAAAGGATCGATTGGGTCTTGCATCAGGTCTCCTCGTCTGGCCGAATCGTTGCACGAAGATGCGGGGCCCGCAACCTGGCTGCGGGGTCGCACCCCACCTCCCCAACGCTGCCGCGCGGGAAAAACCCCGCTATCAATCGCCTTTCAGGATATGCATTGTTGTCGCTGTATGAACAATGAACACACGCTATACGCGAGCTGAGTGAAATAAGGCGTTTCAACGCATTAATAACGCAAGTTTGCCTCATTTGAGGTTGCTATGAGACGGCATCGGATGCATTTAACTTGCCGACACAACCACTTATTTAACACCGCGGAGAAATAGCAATGAGAAGCATTAAAACCATGATGGCGGCGGGAGTGCTTGCGCTTGGTCTGAGCACCGGAGCGGCTCACGCCGTCACGGCACCGGGCAGCGTCTCTTTTCCCGCTGAAGTCTCCGGGGTAAGCAGTGTACTGCAGTTCAACTGGAGCAACACAGCGGTCAGCATTGAAACCACCCAGTCATATGGCTACAACTTCAACTTTTCGCTTGATAGCTACTCCGGCACCGGTATTGAGCAGACAGGTTTCTACCTTGACCGGATCGTGAGCGGCACGCGGACACGCTTGACCAACGTCACGACCGCCTGCAGCAGCGCGATGTGGGCAAGCCCGGGCCTGTGTAACTTGATCACAGCCTCGACACCCGATGGCACGGAACTGTTCTCGAACCTTGCCGCTGGCGATTACGGCATCGGCATTTTCGACAGCGCAACACCAGAATCGGGCTCACTCGCATTCAAAGTATCCAAAGTTGCGCCGATCCCGCTTCCTGCCGCAGGTTTCCTGCTGCTTGGCGCTCTTGGGGGCATAGCCGCACTGCGCCGCCGCAAAAACGCCGCCTGATCCCTGCCCTTACGAATATGAGAAGGCCGTCCAGCGCATGCAGGGCGGCTTTTTTTATGCGCGGTGCTATCCTCTTGCCGCACCCCTCTATGCTCTGCTATCTCCCAAGCATGACAAAGTTTTCGGACATTGCGGACCGCGCGCGCCTGCGTGAACGCTTCTTCGATGAAGAGGCCGCCTTGAAGGCCGTCGCCTAGCGGCGCGATGCCAGCTTTTTTACCGACCGTTCCAAGCATTCATAAAGGGAGAGGACCATCATGTCCCCCAAAACACTCTACGACAAAATCTGGGATGCCCACCTCGCGCATGAGGCCGAGGACGGCACCTGCCTGCTTTATATCGACCGCCACCTTGTGCACGAGGTCACCAGCCCGCAAGCCTTTGAGGGCCTGCGCATGACCGGCCGCACCGTGCGCGCCCCCGATAAAACCATCGCCGTGCCCGATCACAACGTGCCCACCACACTCGACCGCGCCAATGCCGCCACCATGACCGAAGACAGCCGTATTCAGGTCGACGCCCTCGACAAGAACGCGAAAGACTTCGGGATCCACTACTACCCCGTCTCAGATGTCCGCCAGGGCATCGTGCATATCGTCGGCCCCGAACAGGGCTGGACCCTGCCGGGCATGACTGTCGTGTGCGGCGACAGCCACACCGCCACCCATGGCGCGTTCGGCGCGCTGGCCCACGGCATCGGCACGTCGGAGGTGGAGCATGTGCTGGCCACCCAAACGTTGATCCAGCGTAAGGGCAAGAACATGAAGGTCGAGATCACCGGCAAACTGCGCCCCGGTGTCACCGCCAAGGACATCACCCTCTCCGTCATCGGCAAGACGGGAACGGCAGGCGGCACCGGCTACGTGATCGAATATTGCGGGGAAGCGATTCGCGATCTCAGCATGGAAGGGCGCATGACCGTCTGCAACATGGCCATCGAAGGCGGCGCGCGTGCGGGTCTCATCGCGCCGGATGAAAAGACATATGAATACTGCATGGGCCGCCCCCACGCGCCCAAAGGCGCCCAGTGGGAAGCGGCGATGGCATGGTGGAAAACCCTCTATTCCGAAGATGATGCCCAATGGGACAAGGTCGTCACGCTCAAGGGCGAAGACATCGCGCCGGTCGTCACCTGGGGCACCTCGCCCGAGGATGTGCTGCCCATCACCGCTTCCGTGCCCGCCGCCACCGATTTCGAGGGCGGCAAGGTGGGCGCCGCCCAGCGCTCGCTCGACTATATGGGCCTCACTGCAGGCACGCCGCTGACGGAGGTGGCAATCGACACCGTCTTCATCGGTTCCTGCACCAATGGCCGCATCGAAGATCTGCGCGCCGCCGCCGCGATCCTCAAGGGCAAGAAGATCGCCGTGAAACGTGCGATGGTCGTGCCCGGCTCCGGCCTAGTGCGCGCGCAAGCCGAGGAAGAAGGGCTCGCCGACATCTTCAAGGAGGCAGGCTTCGAGTGGCGCCTCGCAGGCTGCTCCATGTGCCTCGCAATGAACCCAGATCAGCTCGCACCGGGAGAGCGCTGCGCCGCCACCTCCAACCGCAACTTCGAAGGCCGACAGGGCCGCGGCGGGCGTACGCACCTCATGAGCCCCGCGATGGCGGCAGCGGCAGCGGTGACCGGCAAGCTGACGGACGTGCGTGACATGATGTAGCGACGGTGCGGTGCGGCATGGCACACAGGAACTCCCGCAGGGGGGATCACGTTACACCGGCGAAACCTGTTTTGCCGGAGGAATTCCATGTCACAACGCATCTTCTTCACCCTGTCGGGCATCGTCCTGCTGATCGGCGGCATCTGCGCGCTGTTTTTGCCCGTGGCCGCATCCTTGGCCGCGACGCTATACGTCGGCGTCGCTTTTGCCGTGGCGGGCGTGCTACACCTCATCCATGGTGCGCGCACGCGCGACGATCGCTGGTGGAACATCAGCTTTGGCGCATTGGGCATCCTGTTGGGTGCGTCTTTTGTCGCCAACCCGTTCGGCGGCATGCTATCGCTCACCGTTCTGCTCGGCGGCCTGTTCATGGGCTCCGGCATCATGCAGCTCTACCTCGCATTCAAGCGGCGCAGCACGGATCGCGTGCTGTTTCTGGCGCTATCGGGCGTGGTCTCCGTGGCACTGGCCCTGATGATCGCGTTCAACCTGTTCACGGCCACCGTGACACTGCCCGGCATCGTGCTGGGGGTAGAGCTGATCACCACCGGCTTCGCCTTCCTGACCTTGCGCGGCAAGGCGTCCCAAGCGGGATCGCGCGGCACAGACAGCGAAGGCCAGAACCCGGCAGACGGCGCAACGAATACCAGCTGAACCGACAGCCACTGACGTCTCATTTGCACACCGGCAGACCCGTGAGGGCTTGCCGGTGTGTTCACGTGTGGCATAATAACACGGCGGTTTTGCAGCAGCCTTCCAGTTCAACGGAGAGAAAGAATGATTCCCAAGTTCGGCTCTGAAACGGGTCTTCTCCTCATCGACGTCCAAAAGGGCGTGAATGAATTTGAACATTGGGGCGGCGGCAAAACCGGCCGTCGCAACAACCCGGACGCCGAAAAACATATGCAATCCGTGCTCACCGCATGGCGCGCGGCGGATCTGCCCGTCTTTTGGACCCGCCACGACAGCCGCGAGGCCGCCTCTCCACTCAAGTTCAGCCTGCCCACCGGGGCGCAGATCGACGGCTTTGACCCAGCACCCGAAGATGTGGTGATCGAAAAGGACGTGAACTCCGCCTTCGTCGGCACCGACATGGAGCTGCGCATGCGCCAACGCGGTGTGAGCCGTCTGGTCGTGATGGGCTTTTTCACCAACTTCTGCGTTGAGACCTCCGTGCGGATGTCGGGGAACATGGGCTATGATACCTATCTCGTCCAGGACGCCTGCGCCACCTGCAACCGGATCGGGCCGGACGGCACCGACTACGACCCGCAGGTGCTGCACGACATCTCCGTCTCGAATATGAACGGCGAATTTTGCACCGCGATTCTCGCCACGGATGCCGTCGCCCTCATCGGCGCGGATGCCATTCATCTGAACCGTGTGCAGGGCAACGAATGACCCAATTTGCGGCCTTGTCTGCACGGGCGGTGTACGTCCGGTGTACACTGTGTGACACTTGACCCAAATCCGCGCACCACAAGATCTGGTGTCGCCCCTTCAGGAGCCATCCCATGAATAAATTCACCACGCTGAGCGGCATCGCCGCGCCCATGCCGCTGATCAACATCGACACGGATATGATCATCCCCAAGCAATTCCTGAAAACGATCAAGCGGTCGGGCCTCGGCGTGAACCTGTTCGACGAGATGCGCTATGATGACGACCGGGCCGAAGTCCCTGATTTCGTTCTGAATAAACCGCAGTACCGCGACGCGCAGATCCTCGTCGCCGGTGATAATTTCGGCTGCGGATCGTCGCGCGAACACGCGCCTTGGGCCATCGCCGATTTTGGCATCACCTGTGTCATCGCCCCGAGCTTTGCAGACATTTTCTACAACAACTGCTTTAAAAACGGCATCTTGCCCATCGTGCTCCCGCAAGAGCAGGTGGACGTCCTGATGAAAGACGCAGAGAAAGGCGCCAACGCCCGCATCGAGGTCGATCTGGAGAACCAGTCGATCACGTCCTCGGACGGCGAAGTGTTCTCCTTCGAGGTCGACGCGTTCAAGAAACATTGCCTGATGAACGGCCTCGACGACATCGGCCTGACCATGGAAAAGGCTGCCGCCATCGACAGCTTCGAGGCTGCCGCCGCCCAAAGCCGTCCTTGGGTTTAATCGCGTAAGCTTAACCTGAAATTAGGTTTTTACTAAATTTGCGATGGATTTCTTGTGGGCGTGAGCGTCGCGCCCACAACATCTTGCGGTTGCCTCATTTATGCCCCCGAATTGATGCAAGAACGCACCACCCCCTCCCTCAAAACGCCCAACCCCTCACGTCAGGTGGCTCAATAGTCTTGAGAACTAAGGCGAAAGAAGGCAAGATTGTGACAACATTGAGGCAGGTCTTCTCGACCCGAAGGCATCAAGTTGGGACAAGTCGCGGCAAACGTGTCTGACCAGTCTTAAAGGGATAGAATGTGATAATACGTATGACCAGCGCTGCGGCGCGGGGGCTTTTGGTTGCGACGCTCATCCTGACGCCGGCACTTGTTTTGCCTGGCTTGGCGAGTGATTCGACGCAGATCGTTATTCTCGTCGCGCTGCTTGCGGGCGTGCTTACGTTCGTTGAATACAACTCCGTGTTCCCCAGCATCGTCGAGTTTCGCAATGCCGCTCCCTTCAACCGCCTTCGCTTCACCGCGCTATTCGCCAATGTCCTCCTACTGAGTCTTATTCTCAAGGGGATTAACGACCCGACTCTGGCTACTTCAGCGCTCACGTCCATCGGGATGATCGTCGGAAACGCGATTGATTTCCCGTATTCGCCCGTACGTCTGATCGTGCTCATGCTCCCTCCGGACGCCTCCTATGAAACTGTGAACTTTGTGCGTACGGCAGCCGGTCTGGCCTACGTGATATCGTTGGTCGCGATGACCGCGTTCCTGATTCTGGTGCGCGTTCTGGGCTGGCCTGCGCGGGCGGGAGCGTTCAATGTCTGGGTCAATCTGCCGCTGTTCGACCCCACCACCGGCGGCGACGTGGTGGAGCGTTTGCACCGGCACGGCCGCATTAACATCGCGCTTGGGTTTCTGCTGCCGTTTCTCGTGCCGACGGTGGTCAAACTCGCTGCCGATCTGATAGACCCGGTTACATTACAGCACCCACAGACTCTTATTTGGACAATCACGGCATGGGCCTTCCTTCCGGCAAGCATCATCATGCGCGGCATCGCCATCGGCAAGATCGCCGACATGATCGCCGACAAGCGCAAGCGCGCCTACGCCGAAACGGACGATGGTTTTCAAGCGGCCTGATCCGTCTGTTGACTGCGGCACTGCTGGCCACGGCCAGCGCGAACACGGCCGCCGCACAGCAAGACAGCCTGCGCATCGCGACCTTCAACGCCGAGTTGACCCGCAAAGGCCCCGGCCTGTTGCTGCGCGATATCCTGCGCGGAGAAGACCCGCAGATTGAGGCGTTCAAGGCGCTTTTGCGCGAGGTACAGCCAGATATCATCGCTCTGCAAGGCATCGACCATGATCTGCGCGCCACGGCATTGGGCGCATTGGCCGATGATCTGGCCCAAGCAGGAATGTCGTATGCGTACAAGTTTACCGCCGCGCCCAATGCGGGACAGGCCAGCGGCCTGGACCTCAACGGCAACAGCAAGCTGGGCGATGCAGACGATTCGCACGGCTACGGGCGGTTTACCGGCAACGGCGGGATGGCGATCCTGTCACGCTTTCCCATCGAGGTATCCGGGGTGGAAGACTACACACCTCTTTTGTGGCGTGATCTGCGGGGCAACATCTATCCGATGGCCGAGGGAGCGCCGTTCGGCGGTGCGCCGGTGCATGATGTGCACCGCCTCTCGTCGCGCGGTCACTGGGTCGTGCCAATCACGACACCTTCGTTCGGCACGCTGCGGCTCATGACGTTCCACGCGACGCCCCCCTTGTATGATGGGCCGGAGGACCGCAACGGACGGCGCAACCATGACGAAGTCGCCTTCTGGAGCGACTACCTCGCACGCGACGACGGCGAGACGCCTTTCGTCATTCTGGGCACGGCGAATACCGATCCCGCGCGCGGTGGCGGACGACCTGAGGCGATCAACGCACTGCTCGGCGACCCACTCGTCCAGAACCCGTTTGACGATACGCCTACCGCTGATTTTCGCGACCCCCTGCCGGGCGACCTGAGAGTGGATTACCTGCTGCCCTCGGCCACGTGGCGCGTGCTGGATCACGGGATGTTGAGCGATCCGCAAGCCAGCCGTCACAGCCTGTTGTGGGTGGACATCACGCGCACCAATCCTTGACGCCCCACCATGCGCGCGCTAGGCCAAAGCGGACAGTTTTCAGGAGCGTATCCCATGGCAAACCCGACCCTTTTGATCCTCGCCGGTGACGGCATCGGCCCCGAAGTCATGGGGCAGGTCACCCGCATCATCGACTGGTTCGGCGCAAAGCGTGATCTGGCTTTCGATGTGGAGCATGATCTGGTCGGCGGTGCGGCCTACGACAAACACGGCACGCCTCTGCACGACGACACGATGGCCCGCGCCATGGAGGTGGATGCGGTTCTGCTCGGCGCTGTGGGCGGGCCGAAATACGACGATCTGGATTTCAGCATAAAGCCCGAACGTGGCCTGCTGCGTCTGCGCAAGGAGATGGATCTCTTTTCCAACCTGCGCCCGGCGCAATGCTTCGACGCCCTTGCTGATTTTTCCTCGCTCAAGCGGGACGTGGTGGCCGGCCTCGACATCGTGATCGTCCGCGAATTGACGAGTGGGGTCTACTTCGGTGAGCCACGCGGCATCTTCGAGGAAGGGAACGAACGCGTCGGCATCAACACCCAACGCTACACCGAGAGCGAGATCGCCCGCGTCGCCCGCTCCGCCTTCGAGCTGGCACGCAAGCGCGGGAACAAAGTCTGCTCGATGGAGAAGGCCAACGTCATGGAAAGCGGCATCCTGTGGCGCACGGTCGTCCAGGAAATCCACGATGCTGAATACCCCGATGTCGAGCTGACCCATATGTACGCCGATGCAGGCGCGATGCAACTCACGCGCTGGCCAAAGCAGTTCGACGTGATCGTGACCGACAACCTCTTCGGCGATATGCTGTCCGACCTTGCCGCGATGCTCACGGGCTCACTTGGCATGCTGCCGTCCGCTTCGCTTGGTCTGCCCAATGCTGAGGGGCGTCCAAAGGCGCTCTATGAACCGGTGCACGGCTCCGCACCCGACATCGCCGGGCAGGGTAAGGCCAATCCGATCGCCTGCATCCTCAGCTTTGCCATGGCGCTGCGCTATTCCTTCGATCTCGGCGAGGAGGCGACGCGTCTGGAAACCGCCGTGGAAACCGTTCTTGCCGGTGGGGCACGCACAGCCGATTTGATGGGCGAGGAGGGTGGCACGCCGATCACCACAACCGAAATGGGCGATGCGATTTTGGCAGCACTCGACGCCAGCCTGTAGATCCGGCACCTGCCTGCATCTGCGTCAGGTGCGGGCGATATTTCAGCGTTTTGTGAAAAATGAAATGCCGCCTGCCCCTTCACCGATGAGCCAGTCCGCGCTATCTCCGACGCATGGCCGATACAGATCAGAACCCGACCGCTCGTTCCTCCACCGTCAAAGGCATCGCGCTGGGGCTGCTCGCCTTCGCGCTTTATGCGTCGCACGACGCGGCGATCAAGACGCTGGGTGGGCTCTACTCTCCCTTCCAAGTGATCTTCTTCGTGGTGCTCGTGAGCTTTCCGGTCGTGACTGTGATGCTGGTGCGCGACAATACCGAGGCGAACCTGCGTCCGCGCCAGCCCATGTGGACTATCGTGCGCACCTGCACCGTGGTCATCGGCGGGTTTTGTGCCTTCTACGCTTTTTCAATGCTGCCACTGGCGCAAACCTACGCAATCCTCTTCGCGACGCCGCTGATCATTACCGTGCTGTCGGTGCCGATGCTGGGGGAGGTCGTGCGCCGCCACCGGTGGTTTGCGGTGGTTCTGGGGCTGATCGGCGTTCTAGTCGTGCTGCGTCCCGGCTCCGCCGAGATCGGGTTGGGGCACGGGGCGGCATTGGTCGCGGCATTCTGCGGTGCGCTGGCGGGGGTGATTATGCGTAAGACCGGCGGCGTGGAGCGGCGCGTAGTCATGCTCCTCTATCCGCTGCTCGCTAATTTCGGCGTCATGCTGTGCATCATGCCATTCGTCTACAAACCCATGCCGATCGAGGATCTGGGACTGGTGCTGCTGGTGTCGGTCCTCGCCGTGGTTGCGATGTCGCTGATGATTCGCGCTTACACGCTTGCAGATGCTGCGCTTGTCGCACCGATGCAATACAGCCAGATCATTTGGGCGACGCTGTTCGGTTGGCTCTTTTTCAATGAGACGTCCGACATGATGACCTTTGTCGGCGCCGCGATCATCATCGCCAGCGGTGCCTATATCGTGATCCGCGAATCCCGCAGCGCGCCTTCCGCAAATCAGCCCGTCCTCAAGAGCTTGTCCCGACGCCCTGAGATGGGGGGATTGCCGACGCTGAGTGCCCTGAGCGCGCGCGATGAACCGGGCGTTGAGGCACCGCGCAATTGATGGCATGGTACCGCGACACCAGACGAAAGTATCGACATGACATCCCCGATAATCGCTGAATTTCTGCTGCCGACGCAGGAACTGCGCGATGATTTACCGTTCTACACAAAGACGCTCGGTATGCGGCTTGAGAGTATTTTTCCCGCCGACGACCCGTCGGTCGCGAGCTTTTCGGGCCACGGCATCCGGTTGCGAATCGAGAAAGGGGCCGATGTGCCGCCGGGTCATCTGCGTATCCTTACCGATGATCCGGATGATTTTGCCGACGGCGCGCGAGAACTGACCGCGCCGAACGGCACCCGTGTGTCCATCGTGCCGCTCACGCCACAGGTCGAGCAGCCGGTGACCCGGCATGAATTCGCCGTGCGACGCCTGCGCGACGAGGCGCCATGGGTGATTGGACGCGCGGGGATGCACTACCGCGATCTGATCCCTTCGCGCCTTGGCGGATCCATCATCGCGAGCCATATCCGGATCCCCGATGGTGGCCCTGTTCCCGACATGGTCCATTACCACACCGTCGGCTTCCAGCTTATCTTTTGCTACCGTGGCTGGGTCGATGTGCTGTACGAGGATCAGGGCGATGTGATCCGCCTGCACGCGGGCGATTGTGTCACGCAACCCCCCGGCATCCGCCACCGGGTCGTCGAAGCCTCCCCGAATATCGAAGTCATCGAGATCGGCGTACCGGCGGAGCATGTCACCACCATCGACCACGACTTCACCCTGCCCAATGGCATCGACGATCCGGCGCGCGAATGGGACGGGCAAAGGTTTGTGCATCACACAAAAGAGAGCGCCGTCTGGCGCGCCAGCAGATTGCCCGGCTTCACCGCACGCGATACGGGCATTGCCGCAGGCACCAAAGGTGTGGCGGGAATTGAGGTGATCCGACGCGGGGAGGGCGCGTCGGTGCCCTTTGCGCATGATGCAGAGATTTATTTTACCTTCGTGATGGAGGGCGCGATGACACTGCATGCCGAGGGGCACGAGAGCCGGGAACTACACGCCGGAGACGGCTTTGTCGTCCCGCCGGACATGCAAGTGCACTACCGCAATGCATCAGAGGACATAGAGCTGCTCGAGGTCGCACTTCGCGGTGATTTCAACGTGACGCCAGTGCGCTGAACGCCGGATAAGGCTGCCGAAACGTGCCGCAGGCGTCGGCGGAAGCGGCGACGTGATCTGGTTGCGGCATGATCACTTCGCATCGCGCGCAGGACGCGGCAAGCGCCTCGAACCCGTCGCGCACCCCTAAACATACCTTTTCAGCACGGCCTGCATGAGACCGCCTTGCGTGGTGGCGGTGCTGATCCCGCTCAGGCAACCGCGTATCTGCGCATCATTTTGCGGCGTAGCCCCCCCGAGAGGTAAGGTGTAAATGACCGGGCGCGCGCAGCCTGTCACCGAGCACAGGGCAGTCAGAGCAGCGGGCGTCTGTCCCGTCACGGCGCCGAACCACGTGAGGCTGTCCGCCGAAGAGAGCATGACAGTCAATTGATATTAGCGATCCGGCACAGCGTGGGAGAAGGTGTGCAATGCCGTCTGCGGCACAGGATGCAGATCTGCGCATGCCATGAGCAGCATGCCGGACATTCCCAGCGATACGAAACCCTGCCCCTCGTTCAGCACACCCATACCACAGGCGGCGGCGGCGTTGTCACCGGCTCCAACCGCGACCGTGATCGTCCTTTACAGGCCACAGGCAGCGGCGAGATCCGGGCGCAAGACACCTGCCGCGGCACTACCTTCGACCAGACGGGGAATCTGATCGCAGCGCATGTTGCTGCGCGACAGCAGGGCCGTGGACCATTTATGCGCCGCCAGATCAAGCCATGCCGTGCCCGCACTATCCGACATATCAGCCACATGATCCCCAGTCAGATAATGCGTGAGAAAGGCAGCAGGCAAAAGCACTTTGGCGGTATTGACGTGCACCTCAGATTGGTGCTCGCGCAGCCATTCGAGCTTTGGAGCGGTAAAACCGAAAAAACGATATTGCCACTGATCTGACGAATGGCGGGATCGGCATCCAGGCGTGCCGCTTGCACATGGCTGCGCGTATCATTCCACAAGAGGGACGGGCGTAAGACACTGTCCTGCGCATCCAACAGTGTGGCACCATGCATGTGGCCTGCCACACCGATCCCTTCGAGCGCTGCAAAATCGGGACATTTGGCGCGAAAAACCTCGATCACCGTCTCGAGCGCTGTAATCCAGTCACGCGGGTCCTGCTCGGATCACCCCGGATAAGGGTGCCGGACGCTAAATTGCGCCTCGGCCGCACCAATAGGTGCACCATCCGCCCTAATCAGTAACGCGCGGATGCCGGAGGTGCCGAGATCAATCACTAGGAAACTCATCTGCGTGGCTCAAATATCAAGAAACACAGTCTCACCCTCCCCTTGGAGGCGCACATCAAAGTGGTAGGCCCCCGCACCGGTCCGTGTTGCCAAAAGCGTGTCCACACGCGGACGCTGTTCGATGCGGGCGAGCAGGGGGTCGGTGCTGTTGTCCTCATCCGCGAAATAGATGCGGGTGTGTAGGGCAATGTTGATGCCGCGTGCGACGATCCATAAACTGATGTGCGGAGCCATGAATGCGCCGCTGCGGTCGCGCACGCGGCCCGGTTTAATCGTGCGCAGGGCGAACGCGCCCGTCTCCTTATCAACCGCAAAGCGGCAAAAGCCGCCTACCTTTGGATCCGCCCCGGCCTGTCCTGCATAGCGGCCTGCGGCATCCGCCTGCCAGCTCTCCATCATCGCATCGCGCAGGGCCCATCCGGTGCCATCGAATACGCAACCAGTGATCGTGATCACTTCGCCCTGCGCGCCCTCCTCCACCGCGCTCCGGCCAAGATCGTGGCTGTATATCCCTTCCAGCCCGGCAAAGCTGGGGATGCAGCCGATGTGCACGAAGGGACCGGCGGTCTGGCTCGGTGTCTCGGTGAGTATCTCGAGCGGTTGCACCATGGGCTACATGCCCTCCCGCTTGTTTTCGAACATGGTCTGGCGACGGCCGCGCAGCACGATATCGAAGCGGTACGCGAGGTAATCCATGCCCCGTGAGTGTTGCAGGTCAAGCGGAGCGACAAGCCGGCTGAGGTGGCTTCGGTCGCGCACGGTCGCGGCGATGGGGCACCGGTCGATCAGCGGATCGCCCTCGAAATACATCTGTGATATGAGGCGTTGGCCAAAGGCCTGACCGAAGATCGAGAAATGGATATGCATGGGCCGCCAGTCGTTGGCGCGGTTGGGCCAGGGGTACGCACCGGGACGAATCGTCATGAACTCGTAATAGCCACCCTCATCCGTCAGGGTGCGACCACATCCGCCAAAATGCGGGTCGAGCGGGGCAAAGTATGTGTCTTTCACGTGGCGGTAGCGCCCGCCGGCATTCGCCTGCCAGACTTCGATCAGCGCATTCGGCACGGCGCGGCCAGTTTCGTCGAGGACATGGCCGTGCACTCGGATCCGCTCCCCGATGGCAGGCGATTTGCCTTGAGTGAAATTCATGATGAGATTGTTGTCGAGCGGACCGATGAGGCTGTGACCAAATTGCGGTCCCGTCTCCTCGCTGGTGGTGGATTCCATCGACAAGAGCGGCAGGCTCGGCGCGCGCGGCACCGATTTTTTATAATCCGGGCAAGAGGTTACGGGATGCACCTCCCGGCGACGCGGCATCAGGGCGGCGGTATCTCTCATTCCGGCTGCTCCATCTCGGCAAAGGTTTGTTTGGCCAGTTTGATCGCGTGGTTGGCACGCGGCACCCCGGCATAGATTGCCACGTGATGAAAGGCTTCCATCACATCGGTCCTGCTTGCGCCGGTGCGCGCGGTGGCGCGGATGTGCATCGGTATTTCCTCAAAGTTCCCGGTCGCCGCGAGCAACGCAAGCGTCAGCATCGAGCGCTCCCGGCGCGTAATCGCATCGGACGCCCAGACAGTGCCCCATGCACCTTCGGTGATCAGCGTCTGGAAGGGCGCGTCGAGATCGGTCTTGGCCGCCTCGGCAAGGTCCACATGCGCATCGCCCAGCACTTCTCGGCGGATTTTCATGCCTGCACTCATCCGGTTGGTCATCGTTTGATCCTCAGTTGGGGTTGGTTCATCCTGCGCCAGTGCCCCTAAAACGGCAAGCCGATGTAGTTCTCCGCCAGATCCCGCCGCGCACTCTCCGAGCGCGCAAGATGCGCGAGCGTTGCCTTGCGCATTTGCGCGGCAAAGCTGTCTTCGCCTTCAAACTGGTGCAGCATGGTGGTCATCTGCCAGCTGAACCGCATTGCTTTCCAGATGCGGGCCAACGCGCGGGACGAATAGGCGTCTATGCCGCGCGTGTCATCGCGCAACACGGCGTCGATCAGCCCCTCATACAAGTAGTACACATCCGAAACAGCAAGGTTGAGACCCTTCGCCCCCGTCGGCGGCACGATATGCGCAGCGTCGCCTACCAGAAACAGACGGCCCCAGCGCAGCGGTTCGCTCACGAACGAGCGCAGCGGAGCGATGGATTTTTCAATTGAGGGGCCGATGACCATAGCCGCAGCGATGTCGGACGGCAGACACGATTTCAGCCGTGCCCAAAAGCGCGCGTCGCTCCACTCCGCCACTTTATCCGACAGCGGGACCTGTACATAAAAACGGCTCAGCGACGCATTGCGCATGGAAGCGAGGGCAAAGCCGTTGGCCGAATTGGCGTAGATCAGTTCGGGATGCGCAGGCGGTGTGCGCGACAAGACGCCCAGCCAGCCAAACGGATAGACACGCTCAAATTCCTGTCGCCTGTCGGCGGGTATCGTGGTGCGGCTGATACCGTGAAACCCATCGCATCCGGCGATATAGGCACAGTCGATACGGTGGCGGGTGCCGGCATGGCTGTACTCGACATAAGGTGCCGTACTGTCGGCATCCTCTATCACCACACGCTCGACTTCATGGATGATCTTCGTGCCCATGGCATCCTGCGCGGCATACAGATCGGCAGTCACCTCGGTCTGGCCATAGATCATTACCCGCTGCCCGGTCAGCGCGTGAAAATCGATATGCACCATGAGATCCTCATCCGTCAGAATGCATCCGCCATGATGGCTACCTTCAAGTCGCATCCGAGCAGCCACACCGGCGCGGGTGAGCAGATCGACGGTACCTGCCTCCAACACGCCCGCGCGAATGCGCGACAGCACATGCGCCCTGCTGGCTCGCTCCAGAATGACCGTCGCGACGCCGCCGAGGTTAAGCAGTTGCGACAGCAGCAACCCGGATGGACCGCCCCCGATGATGACCACCTGAGTTTTCATAGATCGCCCGTCCGTCGGGACCAAATTTTGTCACACACCATAATCCTCAGCGATGTAGATGAGCAGAGGCTGACCGTCCGGTTACCAATCATTGCATCAGCATCGGAAGCAGCACCGGCCCCCGAAAGTCGAAGCGGCGCCAGCTCACGGCGGACGGATCCGGGATTTGCATGCCAGGAAACCGGTCAAACAAAATGCTCAACATGATCTCCCCGATAGAGCGCCGCGCGACGTGGGTTCCTTGGCAATTGTGCGGTCCGTTGCTGAAAGACCGATGCGGGTTGCTGTCGCGGTAGACCTGAAACGCCTCACCGTTCTCAAACAGCTCCTCGTCGCGGTTGGCGCTGGCCTGAATGGTCATGACCGTATCACCCTTGGGAATGAAATAGCCGCACAATTCCGTATCCTGTGTGACCAAGTGTGAGGAGGCGGATATGTGCGCGACCCTGCGCAAGCGTTTTTCGAACGCGCGGGACCAGTCTTCCTGACGCTTCACCTGCGCTAGTTGGTCGGGGTTAGTGAGCAAACCATACAGCACCGTATTGTTAGCATCACTCGGCTCAATCATGCCGCCACTTATTGCGATTTTGATAATGGCGTAAATTTGCCTTTCGGCGATGGGATCGTCCGCATTGAGCATGGCGGGGAATGCAGAGTTGTTCGGCGCGGCCCGGTGGCGCGCCTGTAAGCTGTCAAGAAGCGCATGGATCGCTTCGTTTGCGCGATCCGCACGGGCAAACGGAGCGTCACACCAGCCAAAATTGCCCGCGCCCTCGATGAGGGCCTGGGACCATTCCATCATCTGCTCGTCACTATCCTCCAGCATGCCGAGCAAGATCGCTTGGCCCCGCGCGACATAGTATCGGGCGGCGTTTCGGTAGGCTGGCATCCAATCGTTCTGGATCACCTTTGCGCTGAAGGCCGGAGCCATCCGTTCGCGCCGATGCTCCGCCCCATTCTTGCACATCAGGGTATGCGCCCAGAACGCGCGTTTCATCGGTGTGTTCGGATCGTCCGAATTGTAGACTTCGGGGGTGTCCTTTACGAATTTCGTGTGAGCGGCCTTTGTCGGCAAGGTGCGGTTCAGGGATTTGACGCGCAGCACAGGTGCCTGCGCCCTGAGGCAGCGATAGATCGGGAAGGGATCACGGTCCAGCTGATCCAGCGTTATCTCTTCGTCGAGCGGTGACTGCCATCCCATTCGCATCCTCCAACCTGCGCCTACGTTTGGGGAGTTTCGCACCAGAGTCAAAGCGTAAATGTCTCAGGTGTCCGCGCTCAGAAGCCTTGCGTCGCGCGCGGATAAACGGCACCCTCCGCCTGAGCCTGCGAGGCAAAAACTCACCCTGCACCCTGCTCTCGATTGCGACGTCACGGTAAAAGCCGGACACCACCGACCACTTTGAAACCGGGAGGAATACCATGAAGAGACGAGATTTCCTTAAGACGTCGACCGCAGGCGCCGCCGTTTTAGCGGCCATGCCCACCGCCGGTAGGGCCCAGGACATGACCTTGCGCCTGCACCAGTTTTTGCCGCCACAAGCCGTCGTCCCATCGAAGATCCTCGTTCCGTGGGGCGAGCGTGTGTCGGAGGCTTCCGGCGGGCGCCTCAACATCCAGCACTTCGATGCGATGTCCCTCGGCGGGCGCCCTCCTGAGCTGATGGATCAGGCGCGCGATGGTGTGGTCGATCTGGCCATGACGCTCGTGGGCTATACCCCGGGTCGTTTTCCGCGCACCGAAGTGTTCGAACTACCCTTCATGATGACCAGCCCGGTCGCAACGGCGCTTGCCTTCTGGGAGATGGTCGAGACGGATTTCCAAAACAACGAGTACGCCGATTACAAGGTTTTGGGCGCATGGGTGCACGGCCCGGGCGTGATCCACTCCTCCGAACCGATTGAAAAGCTGGAGGACATGCGCGGCAAGACCCTGCGCGGCCCGACACGGGTGATCACCGATATGCTGGCCGAGCTGGGCGGCACGCCCGTCGGTATGCCCCTGCCGGCAATTCCCGAAAGCCTGTCCAAAGGTGTGATCGATTCAACCGTGATCCCGTGGGAAGTCACCCCCGCCATCCGCCTCACGGAACTCGTCGACAATCATACGGAATTCACAGGACCCGAAGCACTTTATACCGCGACGCTCGTGCTGGTCATGAACAAGGCGAAATACGAGGCGTTGCCGGATGACCTCAAGGAGATCCTCGATGCCGAATCCGGGGCCAAGTTGTCGGGCTTCGCCTCTCAGGTGATGTCGGATTGGGACGCGCCCGCGCGCCAGATTGCCGTGGACGCAGGCAACACGATCACGCGGCTGGACGAGACGGAGGTTGCCCGTTGGAAAGAAGCAGCGCAGCCCGTCGTCACGCGCTGGATCGCGCAGATGGACGAGAAAGGGATCGACGGACAAGCCCTGATCGACCAGGCCAAATCTCTCATTGCGGCAAACTCCAGCTAAGCTCATCATACGTAAAACGGAAGGGCCCCGCGGTCCTTCCGGCACCAGCGCGGGAGACGCCTTTGTATCAGTTGTTGTACCGTATTGCGGACGCGGTCGCGCGCGCGCTCGCCTTTGCGGGAGGTGCCGTTTTGATGGCAATCACCGCAGTGACATGTGTGTCCATCATCGGACGCGCCTTCGTGCCACTGGACATCGGCCTCGGCCCCGTGCGCGGCATTTATGACATCACGGAAATCGGCATGGCTGCGGCGGTGTTTGCTTTTCTACCTTGGGCACAGCTCAACGATACCCATGCGCGCGTGGATCTGTTCAAAGATAGGCTATCCAAACGCCTCAACCACATGTTGGAGCTGGTGTTTCAATGCGCCATGGCCTTCGTCGCGATCATCGGGACATGGCGGCTTTATCTGGGAATGCTGGATAAGATGTCTTATGGCGAGACGACGCTGATCGCACAAATCCCGGTCTGGCACGGCTATGCCGCCGCGCTCGTCGGCGCAATTGGCTTCGTGCTGGTGGCGTGCTTTTGTGTGCTGCGTGCGCTGCGCCGCGCAGCCGGGCTTGAGACTGCGGGAAGTGAGCATGCCTAACATCGAGCTAGCGCTATGGTCGTTCCCTGTCTTGCTGGTGTTGGTGTTCTTTCGTGCACCTATCGCGCTGGCGATGATCGGTGTGGGCATGGGCGGCACATATATCGTCATAGGCACGCCGATGATGACGCTCAACCAACTCAAGACGCTACCTTACGGGATGTTCTCCAACTACTCGTTCTCCATCATACCGCTGTTTCTATTGATGGGGCAGTTTGCAACGCTGTCGGGCATGTCGGCCTCCCTGTTTCGCGCGGCGGAAAGCTTTCTGGGGCACCGGCGCGGTGGTGTCGCCATGTCTGCCATAGGAGCCTGCGCAGGCTTCGGTGCGATTTGTGGCTCGTCGCTCGCCACGGCGGCGACCATGGGGCAGGTCGCATTGCCCGAACTCAAGCGATACGGCTATCCCGGCTCCCTCTCCACCGGTGCGCTGGCCGCTGGCGGCACACTCGGCATTCTCATTCCTCCGTCCGTGATCCTCGTGATCTACGCGATCTTGGCGGAGCAGAATATCGAGAAGCTGTTCGTCGCGGCCCTTGTCCCCGGCATCCTCGCCGCCCTTGGCTATATGATCGCGATCTCGATCTGGGTCCGCGTCTCACCCAACTCCGCCTCCGTCAAGGCGCGAGTGCCCTGGGGCGAACGGATGGGCGCATTGGCAAAAGTCTGGCCAGTCCTCACCATCTTCATTGTCGTCGTCGGCGGTATCTATGCCGGTTTCTTCACCCCGACGGAAGCGGCGGCAGTGGGCGCGGCAGGCACCGGTCTGGTCGCACTCGTGTCCGGCCAGATGACATGGGACCGCTTGCGCCAAGCCCTCCTGTCTACCGCTGGCTCCACAGCGATGATCTTTTTCATCATCCTGGGCGCGGGCATCTACAATAACTTTCTCTCGCTGACCCAATTGCCGCAAACCGCCTCGATGTGGGTGGGCGCCCAGGGTTTCTCCCCCTGGCTCATACTTACGATTGTGCTGCTCATGTATCTGTTTTTCGGCTGCATGATGGATAGTCTTTCGATGGTGTTGCTTACGGTACCGATCATCTTCCCGATCATGTCGATGCTCGATTTCGGAATGAGCCCAAATGAATTCGGTCTGTGGTTCGGCATTCTTGTGCTGATCGTGGTTGAGGTGGGGCTGATCACGCCCCCCGTTGGGATGAATCTGTTCATCATCAATGCGATGGCGAAGGAAACCCCGATCTCGGAAACCTACAAAGGCGCCCTGCCCTTCGTCATCACCGATATTATCCGCGTCATCCTCCTCGCGTCCTTCCCCGCGATCACCCTATGGCTCGTCTGGGTCTTCGACAGCCTCTAGAGGAATGATGGTGACCCCGATTGGATTCGAACCAATAACCTGCCCCTTAGGAGGGGGCTGCTCTATCCAGTTGAGCCACGGGGCCATGGGTTGACTGATATCGTAATCTGAGGCGGTGATCCAGAGGGCAGCAGGGTGAGATCGTTGATTGCCTGTGCTGATCGGAGGCACTACGCTGTGAGGGTACATACCACTTCATAGGATTGCCGCATTGTCCCAGACCCCTAGACGCCCGTTGACTTTACGTGATGTATCAGAAGCCTGCGGCGTATCGGAGATGACGGTGAGCCGCGTGTTGCGCAAAAGCGGGGACGTCTCGGCGACTACGCGGGAGCGGGTGTTGGCGGCGGCCAAGGAGCTGGGCTATGTGCCCAATCAGATTGCAGGATCACTTGCCTCGCAGCGGGTCAACCTCGTAGCGGTGATCATTCCATCGCTCAGCAACATGGTCTTTCCCGAAGTGCTGAACGGCATCAACGACGCCTTCGACGATACGCCCTTGCAACCGGTGGTCGGCGTGACCGATTATCGGCCCGAGAAGGAAGAGCAGGTGCTCTACGAAATGCTGTCATGGCGACCTTCCGGCGTGATCATCGCGGGGCTGGAGCATTCGGAGGCGACGCGCGCGATGCTGCTGAATTCCGGAATCCCCGTCGTCGAAATCATGGACGTGGACGGCAATCCAATTGACGCAATGGTCGGTATCTCGCACCGGCAGGCGGGGCGAGATATGGCAAAGGCCATCCTGCGCGAAGGGTACGAGCGCATCGGGTTTCTGGGCACCAAGATGCCGCTGGACCACCGCGCACGCAAACGCTTCGAGGGGTTCACCGAGGCCTTGACCAAGGAGGGCATCGAGATCAAGGACCGCGCGTTCTACTCCGGCGGGTCTGGCCTGTTGAAGGGACGCGAGATGACGCAGGAGATGCTTTCACGCTCGCCCGATCTGGATTTTCTATATTACTCCAACGATATGATCGGCGCAGGAGGTCTTCTGCATTTGCTGGACGAGGGTATCGATGTGCCGGGGCAAATCGGCCTTGCCGGGTTCAACGGGGTCGAGCTTTTGGCGGGCTTGCCACGACAGCTGGCCACGACGGATGCCTGCCGCCGCGAGATTGGTGAGGCTGCGGCGAAGATCATCCTGAATGCATCCGGTGACGCAGCCGATCCGGAGGCGTCACGCGTCATTACGATGAAGCCCAAACTCTCGCTCGGCGATACGCTGCGCAGGCGCCGCCACGGATGAGCCTGCCGCGCCTGTCCAATACCTCGGCACGGCGCGTTTTTCTGGACCGGCACGCGCTGTTGGAGCCGCCGCAGGGACCCGCGGACAGCGCCGCCTTGCTGGACCTGATCAGCCGGTTGGGTTTTGTCCAGCTCGACAGCATCAACACGGTGGCGCGCGCCCACGACCTCATTCTGTTTGCCCGCAAACCGCGCTACCGTTGTGAAGATCTGAAGCGCCTTTATGAGCGCGACAAGGCGCTGTTCGAGCATTGGACCCATGACGCAGCCGTTATTCCACTGTCCTACTATCCAAAGTGGCAGATGCGCCGGATGCGGGATGCCGACAAGCTGCGCCAACAGTGGCGGAATTGGCGACGCGATGGGTTCGAAGAACAATTGCAGACTGTGCTCAATCATATCCGTGATCACGGTGCCTGCGGCTCATCCGATGTCGGACAGGGAGAGAAGCGCGGCTCGGGCGGCTGGTGGGATTGGCACCCGTCCAAAACGGCACTGGAATACCTTTGGCGCAGTGGAGCGTTGCATGTGGTGGGCCGCGAGAATTTTCAGAAACGCTATGACCTGACAGAGCGCGCGCTGCCTTCCGAGGTTTGGGCCGACAATGCCTCACCCAGCGAGGCCGAGGCAGTAGACTGGTGCTGTGCCGGCGCGCTGGACCGGCTGGGCTTTGCCACATCGGGGGAAATCGCGGCGTTTTGGGCGCATGTTACGGCGAAGGAAGCAAAAGCGTGGTGCGCAAATGCGCTGGACCAGGGTGACATCGAAGAAATCGAGATCGAGGGTGCAGATGGCAGCATAAAGCAAACGTTCGCACGCCCGGCCCTCTGCGACGACGACGCCATCGCACGGGAGGCCCCCCAACGCCTGCGCGTCCTGAGCCCGTTTGACCCCGCCCTGCGCGACCGCAAGCGGGCCGCCTTCCTGTTTGGCTTTGACTACCGCATCGAGGTTTTCGTTCCCGAGGCAAAGCGGATCTACGGGTACTACGTCTTTCCCCTGCTGCACGCCGAACGGCTTGTAGGGCGGATTGATATGAAAGCATTTCGTGCAGAGGACACCCTGCGCGTCCGCGCGCTCTGGCCCGAAGTCGGTGTACTGTGGGGTAAGGGGCGACAGGCCGCGCTGGAAGCCGAGCTGGACCGGATCAAGCGACTGGCCCGGGTTGGCAAGGTAGCATTCGAAGGCGGCTGGCTCAGATCGCCGATGCAGCACACTTTCGGCTAGCATCGCGGCATATTCCGATGGCGTGTCGGGCCGCCTGATTCACACGTTTTAGCAGCAGCGACCACCCGCATCGTGTATTGCGTTTTTGGGGATGTTCTGGTTTGTTTCGACCACAGGAGGCTGTGATGTATCACCCTGTTATACGTTTCCATGCGTGAGCGTGAGACCATTTCATTTCTTCTCCCGTCATGCGCGCGTCTGCTTGCTGGCCGGGCTGGGAGCGGGGCTATTGCTGCCCGCGCTTGCCGGAATGCTGGCCCCTTGGCTACCTTTCATGGTGGCCGGTTTACTCACCATCACGGCATTGCGCATCGGTCACACCGCCGTCCGCGGGGCTGCACGAACTTGCGCTGGGGACTTGGCGCTGTCGCGGTGCTCCAGCTTGGCATGCCACTGGGGTGCCTCGGTCTGCTGCATCTGGCCGGGCTGGATCAAACGCCAGCAGCTCTCGCACTCGTGTTGGCCACCGCTGCGCCCGCCATAGCGGGCAGTACCAATCTCGCGCTGTTGCTGAAGCTCGATGCCGGGCGGATGATGCAGATTATGGTCTTGGGCACAGCCGCTTTTCCGCTCACGGTGGTGCCGGTCCTCATCCTGATGCCGCAGATCGGCGCGATCAGCGACGTGCTCACCTCTTCTTCCGTGGTGCTCTTTGTGATCATCGGCGCGACTGGCTTGGGGTTTGCCCTGCGGCACAAGTACTATCCCGCGCCGACGCAGGACGAGATCACAAACCTCGATGGCGCGTCCGTGCTGGCATTTTCTGTGATCGTGGTCGCCCTCATGGCGCCCCTCAACGCGGCACTGCGCATCGATGCGGGGCAAGTGGCGCGTTGGGTGCTGCTGGCCTTCGTCATCAGCTATGGCTTGCAGGCTGCTACGGTGCTGGCACTACGGCGCACGCGATTAGGCACGCTGGCAGGGCCGCTGGCCATCGGCGCAGGCAATCGCAATATTGCGCTGTTTCTGGTGGCCCTGCCACACGAGACGCTGGCTCCGATTTTGATCTTCATCGGCTGCTGGCAGCTTCCAATGTATCTCACGCCCGTCCTGCTGCCGCCTATGTACCGAAAAGGGCTGCATCATGAGTGAGTTCCCCCGCATCCGCCGTGTGGGCCTTTCCGGTCTGCTGGTTCAGTTCGGCAGCGGGATGAGCGAGCCTGCAAATCGCGCTGCCCTCGCTTTTCGCGCGGCGGTCGAGGATCAGCGCTGGCCAGACGTCCGTGAGACCTCAACCTCGCTTGTCTCAACTTTCGTCAGCGCAGATCTCGCCGCCATAGCCCCGGAGGCATTGGGCGAAAAACTCGAGGCGCTCGTTGCCACACGCGATTGGTTCGCAGCACCGCTCCCAGCTGGCCGGACCCTTTGGGAAGTTCCGACACTGTATGGGACGGATCAAGCACCACAACTTGACGAAGCGGCCGAAGCGGCAGGCGTCTCGCCTGAGCAGGCGATCACGGAACTGTCGCAGGCACGCGTGCGCGTGCTCACCATCGGTTTCGCTCCCGGTCAGCCCTACACCGGAGAGCTGCCACCCCATTGGGACATCCCCCGCCAAAAAACGCTGAGTAAATCGATCCCCGCAGGCGCGCTGGTGGTCGCGATCCGGCAGTTGATCGTATTTACCAATGCCACACCCACTGGCTGGCGCCATGTGGGGCAAACCGGCTTTCGCACCTTCCGCCCTACCAGCGATACCCCCATCGTTCTTTCGCCGGGCGACGAGATGTCCTTTCCCTCCGTCACGGCAGCGGAATACGCGCAGATCGTCGCACGCGATGCCTCCGGTGCGGGCGGCGCACAGCGCACGGTGCTGGCATGACGACGACACTCAATGTGATCTCCTGTGGCCCGTCCGTCACAGTGCAAGATATGGGGCGGCCCGGGTTTTTAGCACAGGGCCTGACTCGTGGGGGTGCCGCCGATACGCTTGCACTGCTTGAAGGTGCCGCGCTGCTGGGCCAACCCGCCACGCTTGGCGCGCTCGAGATGGTGGGCATGGGCGGCGCATTTCGTGCGAGCGCGGACATGCGCATCGCCCTGACGGGCGCGCCAATGACCGCGACGATCGATGACGCGACTGTAATCTGGAACGCCAGCCATACACTCCCCAAAGGGGCGGCGCTCAAGATCGGCGGCGCACGCAGCGGGACCTATGGGTATCTTCACGTCGGCGGTGGCATCGACACGCCGGTGATGATGGGCGCCCGCGGCGCCCACCTGAGCGCGGGCCTCGGCGCGGCCCTCGTCGCCGGTGACACGCTTCCGATCGGGCGCGATAGTGGCAGTGATACCGGCATGACCCTACCGGTCGATGATCGATTTGCCGGTGGGGCGATCCGCATCACTACCTCGATGCAGACAGATGAATTCGACGCAGAGACGCAGGCTCGTTTTACCACGACCACCTTTACCCGTGATCCGCGCGCCAACCGAATGGGCGTGCGCATGGATCACGACGGCGCGCCCTTCATGGCCACGAACCAGCTCACGATCCTGTCTGACGTGATCGTGCCAGGCGACATCCAGATCGCGGGCGACGGCGCGCCTTTCGTCCTGATGTGTGAATGCCAGACGACCGGCGGGTATCCCCGTATCGGGACGGTTTTGCCCTGCGACATGGCGCGGGTGGCGCAGGCGGCGGCGGGCGCGGCACTGTCGTTTGCAATCGTTGACCTCGACGAGGCGCGTGCGATCGAACACCGCGCGGCAGCCGCCCGCAAGGGCATCTCCGCATCCATCTACCCGCTGGTCCGCGACCCACATGACATCCGCGATCTCGCGGCCTACCAACTTATCAGCGGGGCCGTCTCGGCCACCGCGAACCCCTTTGACGGAACGGAGTGAGCATGCGCGTAGATCTGAATGCAGACATGGGAGAAAGCTTTGGGCCCTGGCGAATGGGCGATGATGCGGCTTTGCTCAATACGGTGACCTCGGCCAATATCGCCTGTGGCGGGCACGCCGGTGACGCCGACACAATGGCCAAAACGATGCTGATCGCGCACACGAATGGTGTGGGCATCGGCGCACATCCCGGCTTCATGGATTTGGCGGGGTTCGGGCGCAACCGCATGTCGGTGCCGCGCGGCACGCTGCAAAATCAGATCCGCTATCAGGTCGCGGCCAGCATCGGCATGGCGCGTAGCATCGGCGCGCGGGTCCGCCACCTCAAGCTGCATGGCGCGGTAGCCAATATGGCGTCTGAGGATCCTGTGCTTGCGCGGGATCTCTTTGACGCCGCCCTGTCCGTCGCGCCCGATCTCATCGTGATGGTGCTGAGTGCCACGGCACAACAACAGGCAGCGCGAGAATTGGGGTGCGCGTGGGCAGGCGAGATATTCGCTGATCGCGCGTATAACGACGACGCGACCCTGGTGGATCGCAGCATCGAGGGTGCGGTTATTCACGATCCCGAAATTGCAGGCACGCGCATGGTCGAGATGGTCAAGGCTGGTGCAATCATCACCGAAAGCGGAAAGCATATCGACGCCGCCGTCGATACGATCTGCCTGCACGGTGATACACCCACAGCGGTGCAAATCGCCACCTCGGTCCGCCGCGCGCTCGAAGCTGCCGGTATCACCGTCAACACATTCGACGGTCGTCGCTAGCCCTGCGCAGGCGCGATCCGCGACATCACCTTGTCAAATCGGGACCAGCTGATCGCCGCCTTGTTCCCGGCGTAGCCGTGGTAGTGTGAGCGGCCCGATGAGTTCGGAAGCCCGGCCCATATCTTGGCAAGATTGTTCATGAACGCCTCCCGTTCGAGCACACCGGAGCGGAAGCGGTGCAACCCGGCTTCGGCCAGCAGCACATCGGCGAGCCGGTCCTGCACCGCAGGGGAAAAGCGATCCGACATCCTGACCCCGGTTCTGTTGACGACCCGGCGCAGCGTCGGCGGTATGAACTGATACCGGCCAATGGCGTGCGGCTGTCCCGGTGTGGCATCGATCCATTCGAAAATCTCGGCCAGCGTCATTTGTGTGGGCCGTTTGGCCGGTTTGATACTCGCACCATGTTGGACCGCATCATACCCGTCACGGCGCGATTCCGCCTCCTCGATGAGGGTGCGAATAAGGTGGACGTCACTTCCGCCGAGCTGGCCTGCGGAGGCAGTGGCGAACGCAGGCTCATGGGCAGGCCTGTCAGCAAACAAACCGCCTTCGGCCCGCCCGATGAAAGTACCCGACGCGGTTGCGACGGCACCGGTCGGCGTGGAGACGAACAGACTGCCGCGCACCGCTTCGGCCTGTGCAGCAAAGGCGGACAGCAGCATGATCAGCGTGATAACGAGACCTTTCATAGACACTCCTACGGCGGTTATGATGCCGCCGTTGTGCCGCAAGAGGGTTACGAACCCGTTATCCCCCGTCTTCTATTGTTGGACCTGAAGCGAGACCTTCATCGTCTCGTGCGCGCTGCCCATCCGCATTCCCGACACGGGCGCCGCATCGGTCGAGTCGCGGCCGACCGCCAGGCGGACGTACCGCTCATCGGGGGAAATACTGTTCGAGACGTCGAAGGCGACCCAGCCCAAGCCATCCACATGCACCTCGGCCCAAGCGTGGCTTGCGTCCTGATCAATGCGGTCATCCATCATCAGATATCCGCTCACATAGCGCGCCGGAATCCCCGCATGGCGTGCCGCGGCGATGAAGATTTGCGCATGATCCTGACACACGCCACCCCCGCCGCTCAGGGCGGCTTCGGCGCTTGTGGTGACATCCGTAGGCACTGCACCGTACGGCACGGCGGTGAGGATCTGTTCGGACAGCTGATGCAATTCCGAGAGATCACCCGCACTGTTGGTGAGCGTCCGCGACAGCTCGACGATGCCGGGACCGGGCCTTGTGCGCGGCGTGCTTTGACAAAAGTGCCAAAGCGGGGCGGCACCGTATACCTTACCGTAGATCCCGTCCGAGCAATGAGTTTCGACTTCACCCGAAACCGTGAGCGAGATCTCCGAAGCGCCACCGTGCACCTGAATGAGGGTACAGTGGTTCTGATACTGGTCGACATTCGTCAGCTCCTGAGTGCCGCCCGCAACCGCCATGTCCCAGCTCAAAACCGTCTGATGACGGTCCGTAACCGGCGTGAGGCGCACTTGTTGAAGCCCGTAACTCATGGGAGAGTCGTATAAATACGTGGTCGTATGGCTGATCCTGAGCTTCATGCGCGCCACCTATCCATTGAAACGGTAATCCTGTTCGATCTGTGCGCCGATCGAGTTGTTGTCGCGAATGAAAGCACTGATGAACTGGTGCAGGCCCTCGTCGAAAATCGATCCGATGGTATGATTGCGCAGCTTGGTCAGCTGTGCGTCGATCAGATCGTGGCAGGCCAGGCGCTCGCCGTAGTCCTTCGCGAGATAGCTGAGGTTTTCCTCGATCACACCACTGGTGAAATAAAGCGAACGGGGAAATCGTTTGTCGAGGATCAGAAACTCCGCAATGCCGGAGGAGGTCATGTCTCCCTCGCTCAGCCACCGGAACGAACGGTGCGCCGAGACCGACCGCAGCACCGTTTCCCATTGCACGTTGTCGAGCGGAGAGCCCACGAAACTGGCGGAGGGCAGCAGCGTGTAATACTTCACGTCGATGATCCGCGCCGTGTTGTCCGCACGCTCGAGACACGTGCCGATCTGGGCAAAATCATAGATGTCGTTGCGCAACATCGTGCCGTGCAACGCACCGCGTACAAGCGCACTATGTCGCCGTATCTCACCCAGAAGCGTGGGCAGCTCAGTGTCAGGCACCGGCGCCTTGAGCGCGTCTTTCATCGCCATCCAGTTCTCGTTGACCGCCTCCCACACCTCCGTCGTCAGCGCAGTCCTCACCATGCGCGCATTGGTGCGCGCGCTGCTCACCGAGGACATGACGCTCGATGGATTGGACGTATCGCGCAGCAGGTAATCGACGACATGCTCGGCAGTGTAGCTGTCGTAGACCGTGTCGTACCCCCGCCGCACGCCTGCGGTCGTGACGACCGATTTCCAATCTGAGGTCGTATCGTTGGATCGCGTCAGCGCGATGCGGAACCCCGCCTCTATCAGGCGCGCGGTATTCTCGCTGCGCTCAAGGAAGCGGAACATCCAATACAGGCAGCCTGCGGTCTTTCCCAGCATCGCCTATTCCTCCAGAACCCAAGTGTCTTTCGTACCGCCACCCTGACTTGAATTCACGACGAGCGAACCTTCCTGCAAGGCGACGCGGGTGAGGCCACCGGGTGTGATGTCGATCCCACTGGGCGAGACGAGTACGAAAGGCCGCAGATCGACATGGCGCGGGGCAAGCCCTTTTTTCACAAAAATTGGTACCGTCGAGAGCGATAGCGTCGGCTGCGCAATGTAGTTCGACGGATTGGCCCTTAGCTTGTTCGCGAAATCGTCGATTTCCTTGCGGCTGGCAGCGGGGCCCACCAGCATGCCGTATCCGCCGGAGCCGTGAACCTCCTTCACGACCAGATCAGCCAAATTATCGAGCACGTACCTGAGGGTCTCCGGCTCTCCACAACGGAACGTCTCGACGTTCTTGAGGATCGCTTTCTCCCCTGTGTAGAATTCGATGATATCGGGAATATAGGAGTAAATCGCCTTATCATCGGCGATGCCCGTACCGGGGGCATTGGCGATGGTGATATTTCCCGCGCGGTAGACGTCCATGATGCCCGGCACACCCAACATCGATTCCGGCTTGAAATTTAGCGGATCAAGGTAGTCATCATCCACGCGGCGGTACAACACGTCGATCCTGCGGTAGCCTTGCGTCGTGCGCATGGCGATGTGGCCGTCAACGACTCTCAGGTCATGCCCCTCCACCAATTCCACACCCATTTGATCGGCGAGGAAGGAATGTTCGAAATAAGCGGAGTTGTGAATGCCCGGTGTCAGGATCGCGACCGTGCACTTACTGCCGCAATTGACTGGTGCGCAGGCCGAAAGTGAGCGGCGCAGGTTTTTAGGGTAGTCGCTAACCGGCTTCACCCTGTTCTGGCTGAAAAGCTCCGGAAACATCTGCAACATCGTCTCACGATTCTCCAGCATATAGGAGACGCCGGAGGGCGTGCGCGCATTATCCTCAAGAACATAGAAATCATCTTCGCCCGTGCGCACGATATCTGTGCCGACGATATGCGTATAAACGTTGCCCGGCGGCGTGAGCCCCATCATTTGGGGCAAAAACGCATCGTTGTTGGCGATCAGTTCTACCGGGACCACGCCCGCGCGCAAAATTTCCTGACGGTGGTAGATGTCATGCAGGAACATATTGATGGCGCGCACCCGCTGCTCGATCCCGCGTGACAGTTTCGTCCATTCGCGATTGGCGATGATGCGAGGGATAAGGTCAAAGGGGATGAGGCGCTCCTGCGCTGCTTCTTGCCCGTAGACGTTGAACGTGATGCCCGTGCGGCGAAAAAACGCCTCAGCCTCTTTCGACTTGGTCTTGAGCCTTGACGGGTCCTGGTTCGAGAACCAACTTTTATAGGTGCGGTACGGCTCACGCACGTCGTCCGGCGCCGAAAGCATCTCGTCAAAATGGGTCTGTTTTTCTTCCATAACGTTCAACTTACCCCAATTTTGCGATACTTCAACGCGCGTCATACCAGCGGCATCCGTTAAAATGCCCACAGATAAGGCGCTGTCTATTTATTGTGCAATCGAAAAATTGCTTGGCTCACGACAGGGCTACCTGTTGCAACTGCCCCTGCCGCAATGGCAATTAGACAACGCCACCCCTGCGACCTGTCCCGCACGGGCGCCAGGGAGTCATACATGTCGATCACCGCAAGTATCTATCATCTGACCCACTATAAATACGACCGCCCGGTCATTCTGGGTCCGCAATCCATCCGCCTGCGGCCCGCTCCACATTCGCGCACGCGGATCATTTCGCACAGCCTGACCGTATCGCCCTCCGCGCATTTCGTGAACCACCAGCAGGACCCATATGGCAACTGGCTCGCCCGGCTCGTCTTTCCGGAGCCTGTGCGCGAGTTCAAGATCGAGGTCGATCTGGTGGCGGACATGTCGGTCTATAACCCGTTTGATTTTTTTGTGGAGGACAGCGCGAAAGAGTTCCCGCTGACCTATGACGCCGACATCGCGCCCGATCTGAGCATCTATATGGGGCGTGAGCCGGTCGGTCCGCTCCTTGACGCATTCCTCGCGTCAGTGCCCCGCACGCCGATGGTTACCATCGACTTTCTGGTCATGCTCAACAGCAGGCTGGCGAATGAGATCAATTATGAGGTGCGGATGGAGCCGGGGGTGCAGACGCCGGAACAAACGCTGAGCCGTGCCGCCGGATCGTGCCGCGACACAAGCTGGCTGCTGGTGCAGCTGCTGCGCAATCTAGGGCTTGCCGCGCGGTTCGTGTCGGGCTACCTGATCCAGCTCAAGCCGGACCTGACCGCCATTGATGGTCCTGCAGGCACCGATACCGACTTCACGGACTTGCATGCCTGGGTCGAGGTCTATCTGCCGGGCGCAGGCTGGGTCGGCCTCGATCCTACGTCGGGCCTGCTGGCGGGGGAGAGCCACATTCCGCTGGCCGCCACACCCCACTACCGGCACGCCGCCCCTATCTCGGGCGTGGCCAGCATGGCAGAGGTCGAGTTCTCCTTCGACATGCAGGTCACCCGCACCGCAGAGCATCCGCGCATCACCAAACCCTTCTCGGAGGACGCGTGGCATGCGCTCAACAAGCTGGGCCATGCCGTCGACAAACGCCTTGAGGCGGGCGACGTCCGCCTGACCATGGGCGGAGAGCCTACGTTCGTCTCCATCGACGATTTCGAGAGCGCGGAGTGGAACTCCGATGCGGTTGGTCCGACCAAACGTGCGCTCGCGGACAAGCTCATGCGCCGCTTGCAGGGCAAATTCTCGACCGGCGGTCTACTGCATTACGGGCAGGGCAAATGGTACCCCGGCGAGACATTGCCGCGTTGGACCTTTTCTCTCTATTGGCGCAAGGATGGCCAGCCGATCTGGCACGATCCGGAGCTGCTAGCGCGTGAGGACACCAATGAGAACGTCGGACCCCAGGATGCGCAGAACCTACTCACCGCCATCGCCGCCCATTTGGAGGTACCGCAGGAAAACGTCCTGCCCGCGTTCGAGGATCCTGCCGAGTGGATCATCAAGGAGGGCAACCTGCCCGCCAACGTGACGCCGGAGAACTCAAAACTCGCCGATCCAGAAGAGCGCGCGCGCATCGCGAAAGTGTTCGAGCGCGGATTGAGCACGCCAGCAGGCTACGTCCTGCCGGTACAGCGCTGGCAGGCGCGCGCGTCCAGCCGCTGGATGTCGGAGGTCTGGAGCCTGCGGCGCGGCAAGGTGTTTCTCGTCTCCGGTGACAGCCCCGTCGGCTACCGCCTGCCACTGGGCACCCTGCCCCATATCGCCAAAAGCGACTACCCCTTCATCATGCCGCAAGACCCGACAGAGCCGCGCGGCCCCTTGCCCGACGCAGTGCTCCCCGAGCAGCCTGTCGCTCACCGCACCGCAGCACCTGCGGGACAAGAGCAGGTCGAGCAGACGCTTAGCGATCTGAGCGGGCGCGTCCGCACCGCCATCTCTGTGGAGCCGCGCGATGGACGTTTGTGCGTGTTCCTGCCGCCCGTCGAGGCGCTGGAGGACTATCTGGAGCTTATCGCCGCCGTGGAGGGTGCCGCGCGCCAGACCGGTCGCAAGGTCCTGATCGAAGGCTACGCGCCGCCCTCCGACCCTCGCGTGGAGGTGATGCGCATAGCGCCCGATCCCGGCGTGATCGAGGTCAACATCCATCCCGCCGCCAACTGGGATGCCTGCGTGCATACCACGCAAGCGGTCTATGAGGAGGCGCGGCAATGCCGCCTTGGCGCCGATAAGTTCATGACCGATGGTCGCCACACCGGCACCGGCGGTGGCAATCATGTGGTCGTCGGTGGTGCTACCCCCGCCGACAGCCCATTCCTGCGCCGCCCAGATCTGCTCAAAAGCCTGATCCTGTTCTGGCAGCGTCACCCCAGCTTGTCCTATCTGTTTGCAGGCACGTTCGTAGGCCCAACGTCACAGGCCCCCCGCATCGACGAGGCACGCCATGACGTGCTCTACGAGCTTGAAATCGCCCTCGATCAAATCTGGCCACCGGAGGAAGACGCGCCGCCACCGCCATGGCTCACCGATCGGCTGCTGCGCAACGCGCTCATCGACGTGACTGGCAACACGCACCGGACCGAGATCTGCATAGACAAGCTTTTCTCCCCCGACGGCCCCACAGGGCGTCTGGGGCTGGTGGAATTTCGCGGTTTCGAGATGCCGCCCGACCCAAGGATGAGCCTTGCGCAGCAGGTGCTTTTGCGCGCAATCATCCTGCGCTGTTGGGAGAACCCGATATCTGGCAGCCTCACCCGCTGGGGCACGACGCTGCACGACCGCTTCATGCTGCCTGCGTTTATCTGGGAGGACTTTACGGACGTCCTCGCTGATCTACGGGCGCATGATCTGTCGCTTGATCCTGCATGGTTTGAAGCACAGGCAGAGTTCCGGTTCCCCTTCTGCGGGGAGGTCACCTATGAGGGCATCACGCTGGAAGTGCGCCAAGCGCTGGAGCCGTGGCACGTTCTGGGGGAGACGGGCGCCATTGGCGGCACCGTGCGCTACACCGACAGCTCGTCCGAGCGTGTGCAGGTCATGCTCAAAGGGGCCAACCCCGATCGCTATCTCGTGACCGCCAATGCCCGCGTCGTACCGCTGCAAGCGACGGCCACCAACGGCACCCGCGTAGGCGGCGTGCGCTACAAGGCGTGGAAGCCGGCGCTCTCACTGCATCCGGTGCTGGAAGTCGACGCGCCGCTCACGTTCGATATCTACGACAGCTGGACCGGCAAGTCGCTCGGTGGGTGCCGCTATCACGTGGCCCACCCCGGCGGGCGCAGCTTCGACACTTTCCCCGTCAATGGCAACGAGGCGGAGGCCCGACGCCTGAGTCGCTTTGAGAAGATGGGCCATACATCTGGCGCCTTCGCGCCCGTGCCGGAGCGGCCGCATCCAGAATTCCCGATGACCCTCGATCTGCGCCGCAGACCGGGGCTCTAGCCCATGCAAACACAGCATCCGAAGGGCCACTCGCCCCCACAGCACAATCTGTTGCAAGGCTACGCCGCGCAGTTCCCGCAGGGGGCCGCGCAGAACGACGAGATGCTGGGGCCGGACGGCAAGGTCAAACCGGTCTGGGCCGCCTTCATAGATCATCTGTGCAAATTGACCCCGCAGGACCTCTCATCGCGATTCTCCAAAGGTGATCAATATCTGCGTGACGCTGGTGTACTCTACCGCCAGTACGACGAGACCCTGTCGACGGAGCGGGAATGGCCGCTGAGCCATATCCCCGTCCTTATGAGCGAGGACGAATGGCAGCGCATCTCGGAGGGGCTGATCGAGCGGGCTAACCTGCTGGAGTTCGTCCTGAGCGATTTCTACGGTGAGAACAAGCTCGTCACCTCCGGCCAGCTGCCTGCCACCCTGCTGAGCCAGAACCCCGCATGGTTGCGCCCGATGATGGGTGCTGCAAATCCAGCGGGGCCGCTCCTCAACAACCTGTCCTTCGAGATCGGTCGCGGGCCGGACGGGACGTGGTGGGTGATCAGCGATCTGGTCGAGGCACCTTCCGTCACCGGATTTGCGATTGAGAACCGCATCGCGATGGCAGGTGTCTTCCAGCACTTTTTCGCCACCGCGAACATTCACCGCCTCGCCGGTTTCTTCAAGGACTTCCAGCGCGCGCTCTATGACCTCAAGGGCAACGCGCCCGGCGAAATCGCGCTTCTCTCCCCTGGCCCAATGAACCAGAATTATGCCGAGCACGCTTATATGGCACGCTATCTAGGCCTGCTGCTGGTGGAAGGGGAAGATCTTATCGTGCAGGACGGTGTGGCGATGGTTCGTACCGTGGCAGGGCCGAAACCCGTCAGCCTCCTCTGGAACCGTTTGCCCGGTAGCATGTTCGACCCGCTGGAACTTGATCCGGCGTCCATGTTGGGAGCAGCCGGTCTGGTGCAGGCGGTGCGCGACGGTACGCTCAAAACGGTGAATATGGTCGGCTCAGGCGTGCTCGAGACACGCGCGCTCATGGCGTTCTTGCCAAAAATCGCGCGCGCGCACCTGGGGCATGCGCTGAGCTTGCCCAATATCGCAACGTGGTGGTGCGGACAAGCCGCCCAGCGCGATCAGGTGTTGCAGAACCGCGCGCGCATGATGATCGGCAATGCCTTCTCGACCACACCGCTCATGGCCGACCCCTCGACGATCTCCCTGATCCCCGGTGCGGAAGACACCGCAGGCGATACCGTGCAGCGCATCGCGGACGTGTTACGCACCGCAGGACGCAACCTTGTCGGGCAAGAGGCGGTGACCCTCTCCACAACTCCCACCTATGAAAAGGGTAAACTGATCCCGCGTCCCATGTGCGTGCGCGTATCGCTGGGGCGTGTCGGCGGCAAGTGGGCCGTGATGCCCGGTGGCTACGCAAGGATCAGCGGTGGCGCCGATGCAAAAGCGCTCGCGATGCAGCAAGGTGGGAAAGTGGCGGATGTCTGGGTCACCAGCCCCCGTGAGGTGCAAACCACAAGCCTGCTGTCGCGCGGCGACAAAAGGGGCTCGCGCAGCACGAAACAGATGGTATTGCCAAGCCGGGCTGCGGATAATCTGTTCTGGCTGGGCCGCTATGTAGAGCGGTCGCAACAGAACATGCGGCTGTTCCGCGCCTATTACGCGCGCATTTCCGACGGGGCAGGGCATGAAGATGCTCTACCCACTTTCATCAGGGCGCAGTTTCTGGGCAATGCAGCGCCACAGGCCCAAGCCTTGGCGGAGCATTTTACGCAGCCGCTGCGCATGGCACTGCAAGCCGCATCGCGGATCAGCGACAGATTCTCGCCGGACGGGATGATGGCATTGCGCGCGTTGGTCGCACGGATGCAGGTATTGGACGGGCGCAATGTGGCGGTTGACGACATACCCGTCCAGATCAGTGGTCTGCTGCGCCAGATCACGGGGTTTGCCGGGTTGGTGCATGAGAATATGTATCGCTCAGACGGCTGGCGGTTTCTGAGCCTCGGCGTCTCGCTGGAGCGCGCGGCGAATATGTGCGCCGTGCTGTCCGCTTGTATCGAAGCGAATGCGCCCGCCGGGGCGTTCGACCTCGCGCTTGAGGTCGGCGACAGTGTGGTCTCGCACCGCTCGCATTTCCAGATGGGCGCCGATGCGGCATCGGTCATCGCGCTGCTGGCCCTCGATCCGCAAAACCCCCGCTCTGTCCGCTATCATGTCTCACGCGCAAAGGATCACATCGGCAATCTGCCTCGGCAAAAACCCGATCCGACACTCAGCCAGGTTGCACGTCTGGTGCTGCTGGCCGAGACGCGGCTTGCCGCAGCCGACGGCAGCGGCCTGACGCTGCAAGCTCTTACAGACCTTCAGAAGGAGATCTGGGCCGTCTCCTCCGCACTCACCGCGTATTACCTGGTTTAGCCGATGATATATGCCATACGCCTGACGATCACGCATCATTACGGTCAGCCTGCCGCGAACGGGCGTCATGTAATCCGTGTCGCTCCTGCAACGTTGCTCGGACGGCAGCACCTCACGACCAGCCTGCTCGACATCTCGCCCGCGCCGGACAGCAGAGCGGACGGCACGGATTTCTTCGGCAACAGGACCGTGACCTGCGCGCATAAAGCGCCGCATCGGGACATGTCGATCCAGCTGACAGGTCACGTTGAAGTGACCACACCGCCGCCGTGGCACGACCGCTCTCCCAACTTGGAAACACTCGTAGGGCAGTGGCAGCAGGGCCGCAGCCTCGACCCTGAAGCGCCGCTGCATTTTCTGGGACCGACCCGGCGGCTCACCCCAGATCGGGCGATCACCGCATTTGCCGCCGACATCTACGACCCCGGTGGGAGCGTGGCGGCGAATGTGATTGCGATTGGTGAGGCGCTGCACCGCGCCTTGACCTTTGACGCGACCGCCACGACCGTGGAGACCGACGCGGCGGAGGCGTTTCAGTTGCGCCGCGGCGTCTGTCAGGACTTTACCCATATCATGATACTGGCGTTGCAGGCGTTGGGCATTCCGGCAGCCTATGTCAGCGGCTACCTGCGAACCTTACCACCGGAAGGTGGCGCAAGGCTGGCAGGGGCGGACGCCATGCATGCCTGGGTGCGCGCGTGGTGCGGGGTGGAGCAAGGCTGGATCGAATACGATCCGACCAACGCGACCCTTGTGGGCGCGGACCATATCGTCGTGGGGTACGGGCGCGACTATACCGACATCGCACCCGTCAGCGGCTATTTGCGCGCATCGGGCACCCAGCGCAACACACAGGCCGTTGATGTGACGGTTCTGCGCTAGTTCACTTCTTACGGTAGCTCGGCAGCCGCATCAAAGCGGTGCGTAACGCGTCACCCCACCCCTCCGAGATCGAATTGTAATATGGATTGTCCGCCTCGATCCGGGTCTGCTCCTCAATGCCGAAGCTGTCCTTGACGTACACCTGCAAATCCAGCGGCATACCGACCGACAGGTTCGCTTTGATCGTGGAATCGAATGAGACCAGCATCAGCTTAATCGTATCTTCAAAGTTCATTTCAGGCTGGTAGGCGCGCACGAGAATCGGCTTGCCGTATTTCGCCTCGCCGATCTGGAAAAACGGGGCATCTTCGGTCACCTCGATGAAATTTCCCTCGGGATAGATCAAGAACAACGTCGGCGACCCGCCCTTGATCTGGCCCCCCACGATGAGCGAGGCGGTAAAACGGGACGATCCGCTTGGCCCGCTGTAACTGATCACCTCTTGCAGGGTCTGCCCGACCAGACGCGCGACCTGAAACATTGTCGGTTGTTCGAGTATGGTGGGGTTACGCTCTGACACAGCTTTTGACCGCTCTTCCAGCACACTGATTAAGGATTGCGTCGTGGCAAGGTTCCCCGCAGTCATGATGGTGATCGTACGCTCGCCGGGCACATTCCACGTGAACATCTTTTTGGTCGTGGAGAAGTTGTCGACACCCGCGTTGGTGCGCGTGTCGGACATGAAAACAAGGCCACGGTTCAGGCGAAGGCCGACGCAATAAGTCATTTTAGCAAGATCCTTACGAAAAGGAGACGTGCCTAGGGCACAGCGGTGTACCTAGGCCCGAAAGGCCTGCGACACAATGAGAGAGTACATCCCGCCGCTATGCCGGGATTCGGCGCACCTCCACCGATTGGGTCACCAGATCCATCCAACCGTAGGAAGTCATGAACGACGCATCCGCCGCGTCGCGGCCCACGCAAACACGCACGATCTCCGATGGCTTTGCCATGCCTGTGGCGTCCACAAGGTGCCATGCGCCGTCCAGATAAACTTCGACCACTGCATGAAAGTCCTGTGGCACGACGCCGGGCGCATAGGCGCCGACGAACCGTGCCGGAATGCCCGCCGCGCGGGCGAGCGTGATCAGCATATGCGCGTAGTCGCGGCACACGCCTGTCAGGCTGTTGAAACTATCGGTGGCTGTAGTCCCTGCGTTGCTGGACGCATTGTCATAGGTAAAGTTGGTGTTGATCCACTTCGACATGGCCGCGATCAGGGCACCACCGGACAGATTACCGAATTGCACCGATACAAACTCCAAAAACTGCTCCGGATGGCAATAGCGCGAGGGCATGAGGTATTTGATGACCGTGCTCGGTATCTGGGTCCGCTCGGTCTCGCTTAGCGCATCGAGGGCAACGCCCTTGCGCGAAATATCGACCTGCACATCGTAATGACACTCGAATTTGGGCCCTACGGTCACCCACCTGCGGGTGCCGATGCCCTCTTCGCCCGCAATACTGTGATGGCGCGAGTCAGCGTCGAACTCGATCCGGCTCTCGACGATATGCTGCTCATCGTCCGAAAACGCCTCTATCTGCAACAGTAGATCACAAGGTTGCGCAGCCGTATATTCAAGCTTGGACCGGATCAACAGACGCATGGAGCACTCCAGCGTCCAGAGACGCATTTGGGGAAAAAGGTGGCGGAACATTATCATGAACCCGTGTCGACAACGCCGTTCGAGCGCAAATCGTTTCACGACGTATACGTCATAACGTCGTGATGTATTTTGGAGAAGTGGTGAGCCCTGTTGGGTTCGAACCAACGACCTACTGATTAAAAGTCAGTTGCTCTACCAACTGAGCTAAGGGCCCACTGTCGCGGTGTTTAGAAAGCTGCGCGGTATGGGTCAACCCCCATAACGCATGAAATTCCGTCGCACTGCTGGAATAACTCAAGCACTCCGGCTATATGGCGATCATGACACGCCCCACCCCCTCCGCTTTGCCGTTCATGAAAATGCACGGCCTTGGAAACGACTTTGTCGTTATCGACGCGCGTGCGCGGGAAATAGCCCTGTCCCAAGCAGTTGTGCGCGGTATTGCGCATCGGCAAATGGGAATCGGGTTTGACCAATTGGCCGTGATCAGCAATGGTTTGGCGGATGCACATCTCACTTTTTTCAACGCCGATGGGTCTAACTCAGCGGCCTGCGGCAATGCGACACGCTGTATCGCGCGGCACCTGATGAACGAGCGTGGGGCAGGTAGCCTGCACCTGACAACGGATCGTGGCGATCTGTTTGCGCGGGATTCGGGCGGTGGGATGACGTCGGTGAATATGGGCCAGCCCCTGCTTGACTGGCACGACATTCCCCTTGCGCGCGACATGGACACGCTCAGCTTGCCGATCGATGGCGCCCCTGTGGCCACCGGCATGGGGAACCCGCATTGCACCTTCTTTGTCGAGGATGCCGATGCGGTCGATCTTGCCGCCTTTGGCGCAGTGCATGAGCATCATCCGTTCTATCCTCAACGCACCAACGTTCAGGTCGCGCAGATTGTCGGCGCTGACCGGATTCGCATGCGGGTATGGGAGCGCGGTGTGGGCATCACGCTTGCGTCCGGATCCTCCTCCTGCGCTACAGCCGTTGCAGCGGCACGACGGGGGCTGACAGGGCGGGCCGTGCGCATCGATCTCGACGGAGGCACGCTTCAGGTCGATTGGCGCGACGACGGTGTGTGGATGACGGGGCCAACGATGCATGTGGCCAGCGGAACTTTCACCGCTGACTTCATCGCGAGCTGCGCATGAGCGCGCCTGTCTTCTCCAACCACGGCTGCCGCCTCAACCAATACGAGCTTGAAGCGATGAAAGAGCTGGCGAAGGGCGCGGGCCTGCGTGATGCAGTTGTCGTGAACACTTGCGCCGTCACGGCCGAAGCGGTGCGTAAGGCTCGGCAGGATATTCGAAAACTGCGCAAGGCCAATCCGAATGCCCGCCTCATCGTGACGGGCTGCGCCGCGCAGACAGAACCTGAAACCTTCACCGCGATGGCGGAAGTCGACGCCGTGATCGGCAACACCGAAAAGATGCAGGGCGACACGTGGCGCGGGCTGGCCGCTGATTTCATCGGCGAAACCGAGGCGCTTCAGGTCGACGACATCATGTCCGTGACCGAGACCGCAGGACACCTCATCGACGGCTTTGGCACGCGCAGCCGCGCATATGTACAGGTACAGAACGGTTGTGATCACCGCTGTACCTTTTGCATCATCCCTTATGGTCGCGGCAATTCCCGCTCCGTCCCCGCCGGCGTGGTGGTGGACCAGATCAAACGGCTGGTGGACAAAGGGTTTAATGAGGTCGTTATGACCGGTGTCGATCTGACGTCCTGGGGCGCGGACCTTCCGGCGACGCCGCGCCTTGGCGATCTCGTGATGCGCATTCTGCGGTTGGTGCCGGATCTGCCACGCCTCCGGATCAGCTCGATCGATTCGATTGAGGTAGACGAAAACCTTATGCAGGCCATCGCGACCGAGCAGCGATTGATGCCGCACCTGCATCTGTCCCTGCAACATGGCGACGATATGATCCTAAAGCGGATGAAACGCAGGCACCTGCGCGATGATGCAATCGCTTTCTGCACCCAGGCGCGCAAGCTGCGGCCTGACATGACCTTCGGCGCCGACATCATCGCCGGTTTCCCGACAGAGACCGACGCAATGTTCGAGAACGCCCTGCGCATGGTGGCAGATTGCGACCTCACCTGGCTCCACGTCTTTCCCTATTCCGCCCGCAAAGGCACGCCCGCCGCGCGGATGCCTGCGGTGAACGGTCGCGTCATCAAGGAACGTGCCGCAGCACTCCGCGCCGCCGGTGATGCGCAGGTTCAACGGCATCTGGCGGCACAGGTGGGTCAATATCACGAAATCCTGATGGAAAACGCCAATATGGGCCGGACTGCGCAGTTTGCAGAGGTCAATTTTGCGGTGCCGCAGACCATAGGAACGATTGTGCATACACATGTCAAAGGGCACGCAGGCCATCATTTGCTCGTTTGACGTGATGAAAAAGGTGCCACGATGACGCTCACGGCTCTCTCAGATATCGGGTTCCTCGCCAGCGCATCCCCGGCGCTGCGCGCTATGGTGAGGCGCCTGGCGCAACACACCCAATTGGCGCGCGGTGAGACACTTTTCGAACAGGGTGATCTGGGCGACGTCCTTTTTGCCATTATTTCCGGTCAGGTCGAGGTAAGTGTGATGTCGGTAGAGGGTCAAAAGCTCAGCCTCGATATCATGGGGCCGGGTGATCTGTTTGGGGAGATTGCGCTGTTTTCCCCCGGACCACGCACCGCGACCGTGCGCGCCACGCGGAAAACGGAAGTCTGGGGCCTTAAAAACGCGGATGTCCTTGGCGCGCTGAAATCCGACCCCGACCTTTACGTTGATATGATCGAGCTTGCCGGTCGGCGCATGCGCTGGATGTCGACCCAATATCATGAGCAAGTCTTCATGGATGTCACGACCCGTCTCGCCCGGAAGATCCTGCACCTGAGCGGCCCTGAACTGGCTGAGCTCCAGATGTCCCATGCGGATCTCGCCGCTTTCATCGGGGTCACGCGCGAAACTGTCTCGAAGACACTTTCAGCTTGGAAACGTGACGGGTTTATCCAGCTAGGCCGTGGAACCCTCACCGTGATCGACGCGCCAGCGCTCAAAAACATATCGAACGACGCAAGTTTTTGAGAATAGTGTGATCCACTTCACAGACGCAAAGAAGCCGATCGCCTACATATTTGTTATAGAGAGTGAGGGCGATCGGGAATAAAGCGCTTTTATAGTCAAAGCGTCCCGTCGCCACATAGAACGGTCCAAAGTCGGACGCGCGGGAATGGGGGTTAAACTCTCGGAACCGGAGTAGCGAGCAGCCGCTACCTTCTGGCTTATTATTATACCATTTGTCCCAGTCGTGGGTCCGCCTCAGTAAATACTTGGCTCATGACAAAAAAAACCCTCAGTCCTCGCGGGCTGGGGGGTTTATTATTGTGGAGCATCTATTGTCACTACTGTTTCGCTGGATTGGGAAATTCACCTGTCCAACTGCGCTTCGTGACTTTCACAAATAGCTGCAAGCGGAGACACAAAACGCCCGCAAGAAAACCTCACGGGCGTTTTTTCAGTTTATGTTACGATCAGTCCTTCTTTTTGACCGACGCCCACAGACGTTTGTTCGTCAGGTACAAGAGAACCGACAGCAGGGTCAGGAACAACACACCGGCAAATCCTGCTTGCTTGCGCGAACCCATCTTCGGCTCGGCCGTCCACATCAGGAACGCTGCGACATCTTCTGACATAGCTTCAAGCGAGTTTGACGAGCCATCAGCGTATTCGATCCATCCGTCGTCCAGCGGTGGTCCCATGGACAGCCAGCCGCCCTCAAGATACTTGTTCTCATAGAGCGTCACGCCTGCTTGGAACTTTTCTTCACCGGTATATCCTTGCAAAAGGGCCGCGATATACTCGGCTCCCCCAAAGCCGTACAAGAGTTGGTTGATGCCGAGACCGTAGGGACCTGAAAACGCTTTACGCTTTTTTGCCATGAGCGACAGATCCGGCGCCGTCTCCATGTTCGATTCCGGGAAGTGGTCGACCGGTGTCGCGTCACGGAAATCGTCGATTTCTTGGTCAAAGACCTCCCACTGCGTTGAGTATTCGATCACTTGGTCTTCGGGCAGCATGGGGCCGCCTTCATCGCCGAGTGTCCGAAGTGGCACGAACTTGAGGCCGTGGCAGGCAGAGCAGACTTCAGTATAGACCTGAAGACCGCGCTGGAGCTGGTTGACATCGTACGTCCCGAATGGGCCGTCAAAAGAAAAGTCGATATTTGCAATCGTCTCCCCCTTTTCACCCGCCGCCATGGCGGCGGGTGCGGCGAGTGCGATGAACGCGCTCAGAAGTGTTGCTTTTATAATATTCATCTTTGATCTACTCCGCAGGATTCACGATTGTGGTCGTGCCGCCTACTTTCGGCGCATAATGCGCGTTGAAATCATCCTCGATCGTTTCCGGTGGCGCCATCGGCTTTTCGATCACACCAAGAAGCGGCAGGATCACGAGGAAGTAGACGAACCAGTAAGTCGCAGCGATCAGAGCGATGGTGTTATACGGCTCTTCCGCAGGCATTGCACCAACCCACATCAGGACGAAGAAGTCCACTACAAGCAATCCAAACCACCATTTGAACATCGGACGGTAGCGACCCGAACGGACCCGCGACGTGTCCAACCATGGGGCAGCTGCCATTACGGCAATCGCCGCAAACATCGCAACCACGCCGAAGAAGTCGGCTTTGATGATGCCGCCGCTGATGAAGTCAGCGAACATGACGATCCAGACATCAGGCGTGAAGGCCCGCAGGATCGCGTAGAAGGGCAGGAAGTACCATTCGGGCACGATGTGTGCCGGAGTGACCAGCGCGTTCGCCTCGATGTAGTTATCGGGGTGGCCGAGGTAGTTTGGCATAAAGCCTACGACCGCAAAGAACAGCACCAAAATGACCGCCAGCGCGAACAGATCCTTGATCACGAAGTAGGGCCAAAAGGGCAATGTGTCCTTCTCCGCTTCTTCCTTGGACGTGCGGCGCACGTCAACACCGGTGGGGTTGTTGTTGCCCGTGGTGTGGAAGGCCCAGATGTGCAGGATCACAAGACCCGCAGTCACGAAGGGCAGAAGATAGTGCAGAGAAAAGAAGCGGTTAAGCGTCGCATTATCAACCGCCGGACCGCCCAAGAGCAATGTCTGAAGCGCCTCACCAATGAACGGGATCGCGCCAAACAGGCCTGTGATCACAGTCGCACCCCAAAAGGACATTTGACCCCATGGAAGCACGTAGCCCATGAATGCCGTCGCCATCATCAACAGGTAAATGATCATGCCGATGATCCACGTAATCTCACGCGGGGCCTTGTAGGAGCCATAGTATAGACCGCGGAAAATGTGCGCATAGACCGCGATGAAAAACAGCGACGCGCCGTTCATGTGCAAGTAGCGAAGCATATCGCCGCCATTTACGTTGCGCATGATGTGCTCGATGCTTGCGAACGCACCGTCGACGCTTGGATTATAGTGCATCGCCAAAACGATGCCGGTGACAATCTGAAGCGCCAGACAGAAAGTCAGGACGATTCCCCAAATCCACATCCAGTTGAGGTTCTTTGGGGTTGGGAGCATCAGTGTGTCGTACATGAGACCGACGATTGGCAAGCGGGAGTTGATCCACTTTTCGCCTTTAGTCTTCGGCTCATAATGGTCGTGAGGAATTCCAGACATAAGTTTGTTCCTTTAACCGAGTTGAATTGTTGTTTCGTCGAGGAATTGCGCCGGAGGAATCGGGAGATTCCTTGGAGCAGGCCCTCTGCGAATGCGGCCCGCGATATCGTAGTGCGAGCCGTGACATGGACAGAACCAGCCGCCAAAGTCGCCTGCATCACCCAAAGGCACACAGCCCAAGTGCGTACAAACGCCCATCATGACAAGCCACTCGCCGGCCTCGTCCATGGTGCGGTTTTGATCCGCAGCGTTCGCATCTGCCGCAATATTCTCGTTTTCCGCGAGCGGATCGGGAAGATCGGACAGCTCAACCGCCCGACCTTCCGCTATCTCCTCTTCGGTACGGCGGCGAATGAACACCGGCTTGCCCAGCCATTTAACCGTCATTTGAGCACCGGGCTCGACGCCACTCACATCTACACGGATTGCGGAAAGCGCGCGCACGTCAGCCGAGGGGTTCATCTGGTTGACCAGTGGCCAAACGGCTGCACCAACGGCCACAGCACCCGTCCCGGCTGTCGCGTAGTAGAGGAAATCCCTCCGGTTGCCTTCGAGATCATCAGCTTGTGACACGTCGGTTTCTCCGTATTTGGGCCGCAACTGGGCCGACTGGTGTTCCAGCGCCGCATCCGTGCGCCGCCTTTCGTTGGCTGATTATCTAGCGTGCAGCACCTCAGTCGTCCAGATGGTTTAGACGCGCAAAGGGTCGCAGTTTGGTAAAATCACCTGCGATATATTCACCTTTTCCGCGGGATTAGCCCGCTGGCGGTCGCGTGGACTGCATCCAGGGCCGCGATTCGAAGCTGGCGAACCAAGCCGCGAGGCCATCATTGCCCTGCCGCCAACCCCTCGCGTTATGGCGGAAATCGACGTAGGCCAGCGCGCAGGCGACCGCGATCTGCCCCATGTCGAGCGGCCCGTGCAAATGGCTCATCCAGCGCGTATTCAGCGCACTCACGCTGCGCGCGACCTTCTCCCATTGGCCATCAACCCATTCGGGCATGCGCTTCTCCTCGGGCCGAAGTCGCGTCTCGTAGGTCATGAGCAGCGCCGCATCAAGAATCCCGTCCGCCGTCGCCTCCAGCGTCAGCGTATCCCACCGCCGCGCCCCTTGCGGATAAAGCTTGTCCCCGCCACGTGCGTCCAGATAGGCGGTGATGACGCGGCTGTCGTAAAGCGTCGGGCCATCTGACCGCTCCAACGCGGGCACTTTGGCCAGTGGGTTTTTGGCCAACAGCGCTGGATCGGCGGCCACGGGCGTGGTGGCGACATCGATCAACGCCACATCGCCAAGTTGCCCCGTCTCTTCGAGCACAATCATGACTTTGCGCACATAGGGCGAAGTCGGAGCGTAATAAAGTTTCATCTGCGAAGTCCTTGAGTGAGGGATTTCCGACCACTCTTTACCGCAACGCGGACCAACGCAAGCGGGTCAGAGATGATTGAGGTCACGCATCATCTTAGCAAGCGTGTCGATCTCGCTGCCGAAGCCATGTCCCGCCATCTCATTCGCCGCCGCGACGCGCACCGCCTCAGGTTTATTCTGCCCAAGCTTCCATGTGCCGTCCACATCCGTCAAAGTGAACCTGAAAGGCACGATCACACGCATCATGTTTTCTAGAGCTTTCGGCGTCATCTTGCCCGTCGTCCAGGGCAACTTGGGCGCAAGCTGGGTCTCATAGGCCGCCGATTGGCGGTCGAGCGTGTCACGGATCTCCTCCTGTGATAACCGCTCGAGCGTGCCGGTCAAATGTATGGCGATATAGTTCCACGTTGGTACTTGGTCGGCGACGCCGTACCAATCGGGCGAGACGTAGCTGTCGGGGCCAGACACGACGATCTTGGCTGAATGAGGACCTGCATGCATGCGTGCAATCGGATTTGACCTCACAAGATGCAGATCAGCGGTAGCGGCGTCAGATCTCAGTAAAAAGGGGACATGGCTCAGATGCGGGCCGTCCGGAGCGTTCACTGCGAGGATCCCGAACGCGCGCTGGCGCGCGAACGACAGATTGCGGGCGGTATCTGCATCGTGGAAAACCGGATTGGGGTGCATTACGCGCTCCTGTAACTGCGGTAAGATCTCCTATTGCAGCGGACGGCCCCTCTTGGCAATCTGCATATATTCTCAGGGCGGGGTGAAATTCCCCACCGGCGGTATGGAGGCGCTTGACCTCCGAGCCCGCGAGCGCCCGCGCATCATTGCTGACGCGTGGGGACAAGCAGATCCGGTGAGAGGCCGGAGCCGACGGTTACAGTCCGGATGGAAGAGAATGCAGATCGTGGAGCGCGCCATCTCATGGCGCGGGCCTTGGCCTGTGATCGCCTTGGGTGGACGTGTCAAAACCTTAAGGAGATCTCAAATGTCAGACACCCCCGCCCGTTTCGCCTTTGTCAAAGCACAGTGGCATGCAGATATCGTGGACCGTGCCTATGACGGCTTTGTCCAGGGCACACCGGAGGCGCATACGGATGTATTCGACGTACCCGGTGCATTCGAGCTGCCGCTCAAAGCGCAACGCCTCGCGAAAACCGGAGAGTATGACGCGGTCATTTGTGCCGCGTTCGTCGTCGATGGCGGTATCTACCGTCACGATTTCGTCGCCGCCGCCGTGGTCGACGGGCTTATGCGCGTGGGCCTCGACACCGGTGTGCCGGTGCTTTCGGTCTCACTCACTCCACACCAGTATCAGGAGACGAAGCACCACAACGCCATCTACCGCGCGCATTTTGTCGAGAAAGGGCGCGAAGCGGCAACAGCAGCCTTGGCGTTGACATCTGCGGCCTAACCCGAATTTTTCGAAAATTCGGCTCCCCTCAGCCAAGGTAGGCCCGCAACTCCGGCGGTGGATCATCCATCAACGCCACCGCCGGACGGGGCGCATGCGCACGTCCGCCCTCCACAAAAATCACCTCGTCGGCGATCCGGCGCACATCTTGCGGCGCATGGGTTACCATGACCAGCGCGGCACCGGTCTGCGCGACCGTATCTTGCACCAGATCAAGCATCTCGTTGCGCAGCGAAGGGCCGAGCGCCGCAAACGGCTCATCTAGCAGCACCAGCGGCCGCGCTTGCACCAACACCCGCGCCAGCGCCACACGGCTTTGCTGACCGCCCGACAGCGTACCCGGCTTGGCTTGCGCAAACGCACCGAGGTCTACCCGGGCCAGCGCTTGGGTGACACGGTCCCGCTCCATCGCCGACAGCCGCAGATCAGGGCGCAGCCCCAATCCCACATTCTGCAAAACGCTCAGATGCGGGAAGAGATTGTTATCCTGAAACAGCATCGTCATAGGCCGCTCACCGGGCGGCGTACCGGTAATGTCGCGACCCTCCCAAAACATCCGCCCCGCAGCCAGCGGCACAAACCCGCACAGCGCTGCCAGCAGGGTCGATTTACCCGCGCCCGACGGCCCGATCACCGCGTATTTCCGCCCGGCGTCCAGTGTGAAATCCGCAGCCATACGGAAGTCACCCTGCTCGATCATCGCCTCCTCAAGCCTCAGCATGCCAACGTCCTCCCTTGTCGCACAGCCAGAAAATCCCAAGGCTGAGCGCCAACAACAAAAGCGCCGCACCCGCAGCTGCATCCATCCTGTACGCACCCATCAGGCGCACCATCTGCAACGGCAACGTCACGCGGTCAGGATCCGCGAAAAGCGCGATCACGCCCAGATCGCCCATCGACAAAGCGCCGGTCAACCCTGCCGCAAATCCGATCTGCGGTGCCAGCCGCGGCAGCAGCACCACACGCCACAGCTGCCACCCACCGATCCCAAGCATCGCACTCAGCCGCCCGTAGTGCGCGACCGCATCGCGCAGCGGTGGCACGAGAATCCGCAGCGCAAACGGCAGCGCCATCATCGCATTTACCAGCACCGTCACCACCAACGCGAAATCAAACGGATCAGCATAGGGGTTGATCACGATAAACCACCCCGTCCCGATCATCAGCGGTGAGGCCGACAGCCCCAACAGTCCAATCGCCTCCGCACCGCCTTTGCCGCGCCCGGCGATCCACCCCGCCATCGGCAGCGCCAGCGCGAGCATCACCGCAATGCTCGTCACCGCAACTCCAATCGACACGCCCGCGGCGCGGTACACCGCCAGCGGCATCTCAGGCAGGCCCATCACCCCGCGCAGCACCACCGCCGCCAGCGGCACCAACAGGAAAGCCGCCGCAAGAGCAATCACGCAGGAATCGCCAAATCGCTGCCCCCCGCCACGCGCATCCCAACGCGGCATCACACGGTCCAGCCCCCCGCCAATGCTGATGCTCGGCACAAACCGCAACGCAAGCAGCGCCATACCCCCCGCCAGCACCAGTTGCACCACCGACAGCAACGCCGCCCGGCCCAGATCAAAGTCGAACCGAAACGCCTGATAAATCGCCAGCTCAATCGTCGTAGCCCGTGGCCCGCCCCCAAGGGTGAGCGCGACCGCGAAACTGGTCAGGCAAATCACGAACACCAGCGCCAGCGCGCCCGGCACCACCTGCACCAGCAACGGCCACTCCACCGCTTGAAACATCGCGCGCGGTGTCAGCCGCAGTTGCGCGGCGAGGCGAAACCGTTCCGCCGGAACTGCCTGCCAGCCTTGCAACAGCAAGCGCGTCGCCAACGGCATGTTGAAAAAGACATGCGCGAGGACCACCCCATGAAAGCCGTAGATCGAAACCCCCGGCAAGCCCAGCGCACCCAACATATCATTGATCCAACCACCGCGCCCGAACACGGTCAACAGGCCGAACACCGCCACGATCACCGGCAGGATGAAGGGCGCGCCCAGCAACGTCACGAGTGCTGCGCGCCCGAAAAACCGCCGCCTGCTCATCGCGCGCGCCACCGGCACGGCGAGGAGAACCGAGAGGACCGCAGAGCAGACCGCTTGAGACACCGTGAAACGGATCGAGACCCAATCGCTTGGTCCCAACCCGGCACCCGCCTGCGCACGGCTCAGCACGGCAATGAGCGCCACAAGGATCAGCGCAAGTACCGCGAGGCCCGCGCTGATCCCACTTTTGCGGCTGATCGACTGCTGGATTATTGCGACAACGCCTTGAGCCATTCGGCCAAAGCTTCCTCACGGATCGCAGGCACGTCACCCGCCGGAATCAGCAGTGCTTTCTTTGGTACGGTCAGCGTCTCGAACCCCTTCGGCAGGCCCGCTGCGGGGGTCACGGCGGGATACATCCAATTGGTCGTCGGCAAAACCGTCTGCGCCGCCTCGGACACCATGAAGTTCAGGAACTGCTCCGCCAGCTCCGGCTGATCCGTCCCTGCAAGGGTGCCGACGACCTCGATCTGCATGTAATGCCCTTCATCAAAGGCTGCCGCCGCTTTGCTGTCGTCCTCTTCGGCAATCAGGTGATAGGCCGGCGACGTGGTATAGCTCAGAACCATATCGGCCTCACCTTCCAGAAACAGACCATACGCCTCTGACCATCCCTTGGTCACAGTGACCACGTTATCCGCCATCGCTTCCCAAACCGCGGGCGCCTCGTCGCCATACGCCGCCTTGACCCACATCAACAGCCCCAGACCGGGGGTGGAGGAGCGCGGATCCTGTATCACGATACTCACATCACTCTCGCCCAGCGCTTTGAAGTTCGTGGGCGGTGTGAGGCCCTTGTCATGGACAAAGGCGAAATAGCCCCAGTCATAGGCGGCGAACACAGGATCGGTCCACTCAATGGGCAAAGTGTAGTCTGCGCTCACCGGCGTCTCCTTGAACAGCCCGGTTTCCTTGGCCGCCGCGATGAGCGAGGTATCCAGCCCCATCACCACGTCCGCGTCCGAGCGCGCGCCCTCAAGCTTGAGCCGTGCGAGCAGGGCCGCCCCATCGCCCAGCCCTACAAGATTGAGATCACAGGCACAGACCTCTTCGAACGCCGTCTCGATGGCGGGGCCCGGCCCCCAATCGCTGACAAAGCTGTCGTAGGTATAAACGGTAAGAACGGGCGTCTCGGCCCATGCGGCACTGGCCGCCAAAGTTGCAGTCGCAAACGTGAGATACTTCATAGCATCCTCCAAATTGCGGCGTCAGAAAGTGCGGGAGATAGTATCCAGACCTTCCCTCCGCCGGTGTTAACCGGTTCAGGTTCTACGGGTCTGTACTCATGTACATCTCAGCCTTTGGCACCCCGAGGTATGACAACACTTAGGAGGCAACCCCGCTCTTAGCAAGGCAAAAACCCTTGAGGCACCCGCCTACCCCCGCTAAGGCAGAGGGCAAAGGAGCACCGCGCATGTCGATCAACAGCTTTGGCCATCTTTTCCGCGTGACCACCTGGGGCGAAAGCCACGGACCTGCGTTGGGCGCGACCGTCGATGGCTGCCCGCCGGGCGTGCAGATCACGCCGGAGCTGATCCAGCACTGGCTCGACAAACGCAAACCCGGCCAGAACAAATACACCACCCAGCGGCGTGAAGCTGACGAAGTGCGCATCCTGTCGGGCACCTTTGAGGGGGTGACCACCGGCACGCCAATCCAGCTGATGATCGAGAACACCGACCAACGCTCAAAGGATTACGGCGACATCAAGGATAAGTTCCGCCCCGGTCATGCCGATATCACCTATTTCCAGAAATACGGCGTGCGCGATTATCGCGGTGGCGGGCGCTCGTCGGCGCGCGAAACAGCGTCGCGCGTGGCGGCCGGTGGCCTCGCCCGTGAGGCGATCAAAGCCATCGCGCCCGACATCCAGATCACAGGCTACATGGTCCAGATGGGCCCCCATAAAATCGACCGCGACGCGTTCGACTGGGATCAGATCGCGCAAAACCCTTTCTGGGTCCCCGATGCAACGGCTGCAACGGACTGGGCCACCTACCTCGACGGGCTACGCAAATCCGGCTCGTCCGTCGGCGCGATCATCGAAGTCACCGCGCGCGGCGTCCCCGCAGGCATCGGCGCGCCAATCTATGGCAAGCTCGACACCGATCTGGCCGCCGCGATGATGAGCATCAATGCGGTCAAAGGCGTGGAAATCGGCGAGGGGATGTCAGCGGCGATGCTGACCGGAGAGCTGAACGCGGACGAGATTTTCATGGGAGCCGACGGGCAACCAAAGTATTCCTCCAACCACGCTGGCGGCATCCTCGGCGGGATCAGCACGGGCCAGGACATCGTCGTGCGCTTCGCGGTCAAGCCGACCTCCTCGATCCTCACCACCCACAAGACCATTACCACGTCAGGCGAGGAAACCGAGATCATTACCAAAGGACGTCATGACCCCTGCGTGGGCATCCGCGCTGTGCCCGTGGGCGAGGCGATGATGGCCTGCGTGCTGCTGGACCACCTTTTGCTCCACCGTGGCCAAGTCGGCAAGAATCGCGGCACCATTGGGTAATGATACGGAGTTTCCGAAAATGCCACCCCGGTTTTTTCGAAAAATTCGGCCACCTTCGCACCGCTTGATCTTTCTCGTCCGAGGGCGCACATAAAATCATGGCACAGGACATGACAACGAACCGGCCCGGCACGGCGATCGCGCTCAGGCTTATTTCCATCTTTCTTTTCATGTTCATGGCTGCTTTGATCAAAAGCGCTTCCGCCACGGTGCCGTCCCCGCAGGCTGTTTTTTTCCGCTCCATCTTTGCCTTTCCGGTGATCCTGCTCTGGCTGTGGCAACAACATGATCTGCGCACTGGCCTGATCCCACAAAACTTCACCGGGCATGTCTGGCGCGGTGTGTTCGGCACCACGGCCATGGCACTGACCTTCGGCGGGCTGGCCCTGCTCCCGCTGCCCGAAGTTACCGCCATCGGCTATGCTACGCCGATGTTTACCGTGCTCTTCGCCGCCCTCTTGTTGGGCGAGCGGGTGCGCCTCTTCCGCCTGTCGGCGGTGGCGCTCGGGCTGGTGGGCGTGATGATCGTGCTCGCCCCGCGCCTGTCGATGGAGGCCGATGCCGTGACACGTGCAGCGACCATCGGGGCGCTGATGGTTCTGGCCGCCTCGATCCTGCGCGCGCTGGTGCAGATCCACGTGCGCAAGCTGGTCCAGACCGAACACACGGCGGCCATCGTCTTTTACTTCTCACTGACCGCTACGTGTCTGTCGCTGCTCACGTATCCCATCGGCGAATGGACGGGATGGAGCCCGCTCGACTGGATCACGCCCACATGGGAGGTCGCAGGCCTTATGATTGCGGCAGGCCTGATCGGCGGGGTTGCACAGATCCTCGTGACGTCCTCGCTGCGCTTTGGTCCGGCCTCCATGCTGGCCCCGTTCGACTACTCCTCGATGATCTTCGCCAGTATTATCGGCTGGGTGGTCTTTGGCGAACTGCCCACCCCCGCGATCCTCACCGGTGCCGCGTTGGTCATCGCAGGCGGCGTGCTGATTATCTGGCGCGAGCGTCAATTGGGGCTGGACAGGAGCAAGGCAAAAGCCACAGTCCCCCCGCAGGGAACCCCCGAATAACCGCCAGCAGGAGCGCCATCATGACCGACAGCACCGACCACAAAGCCAAGATGCAGGAACGTCAGGCCACCCAGCGCAAGCGCGTGTCAGAGCTCAGAGACCCTGAAAAGGGTCTGGTGCTGGTGCATACGGGTGCGGGTAAGGGCAAATCCTCCTCCGCCTTCGGGGTGATCGTGCGGGCACTCGGCTGGAAGCAAAAAGTGGGCGTCGTGCAGTTCATAAAGGGCAAATGGAAAACCGGCGAGCGACAGTTTTTCGACCGTTTGGGCGACGTCACATGGCACACTATGGGCGAAGGGTTCACCTGGGACACCCAAGACAGGGACCGCGACATCGCCGCTGCCCAAGCGGCCTTCGGCAAGGGGCGCGAGATGATGGAGAGCGGTGACTACGACCTTGTCGTCATGGACGAGATCAATATCGCCATGCGATATGACTACCTGTCGGTTGAGGATGTGATCGCGGGTCTGGATGCACGTGCTGCGCGCACCGGCGTGATCCTGACGGGCCGCGACGCCAAGCCGGAGCTGTGTGAGTATGCCGATCTGGTCACCGAGATGACCGAGGTTAAACACCCATTCAAAGCGGGGATCAAAGCGCAGCGCGGGGTGGATTACTAAGCCCGCCACAACGGCTGCGAGTGAATGTATTCCGCATGAAGTGAAAGCCGTGCTAGCCTGAAAGGCATGACAGGTCGAATCGATCCACCTATGGGCAGGCCTGTCCAATAGTGGAGGAAGATATGCATTTGTTACGATTTACAGGTATTTGCCTTGGTTTAGGACTGACAGCGACAACTGCGTTTGCAGAGTGTACGTCGACCAGCCGTTGGGGTGCGGAGGATACGATAGGCTCTGCCAATCTCGTCACGCCGGAGCGGACGTTGATGGCATCGCAGCTGATCAGACAGGGGAAATCCATGCCATTGGGGATCGCAATAGGGTCCAGCACACCCGCTTTCCCGCCGCGCTCCCTCAACCTACAGGTCGTGCAGCCGAACCAGCAGGGCGGGCAAAAACTGTCTGGCTTCGGGTATGAGGCAAATTACAACGACGACCTACTGCAAACATGGATCGGCATCGGCTCACAGCTCGATGGGCTGGGGCACCTTGGCGAGGGGGGGCATTATTATAACTGCAATGACGAGAAAGACATCAGCGCCATCACTGGCCTGACCAAGCTGGGCACGCACGACGTGCCGCCGCTGGTGGGCCGTGCCGTGATCCTGGATATGGCCGCCCATTCAGGCGTCGACATCATGCCCGCGGGCGCGCATTTCGGCAAGGCCGAAATCAAGGAAGCCGCCGAAGCGCAGGGGGTGTCCATGGGTGAGGGCGACATCATTCTGTTTCACACCGGCTGGACCGAAGGCATGCTGGAGAGCGACCCCGCCACATGGGGCAGTTCCGAGCCGGGCCTGAACAATGAAGGGGCAGTCTATTTGGCGACGCTCAATCCTATGGCGGTGGGCGCGGACACCTGGGGGCTGGAGCCGATCCCGGCGCCTGATGGCGACAAGGTCTTTTACGGCCACGTGACCCTGCTCAAGGAAAACGGCATCTATATCCTTGAGACGATGAACACCGGCCCCCTGCTGCGCGAAGGCGTGAACGAGTTCATGTTCGTGCTGGGCCAGCCGCGCATCATCGGCTCGGTGCAGGCGATGATCAATCCTGTCGCGCTTTATTGATCCAAGAACTTGCGGGGCCTTCCGCCTCGCCACACCGTGGGGCGGCGCTGCGCGCCGCCCCACGGCCCGCGCAATTTAAGCGCGCACGAGTTTTTCGTAGCTTTCCGCGATATCACGGGTAAGCGTACCAACCTCGAAATTATATTCGCCAATCTGGCCCACGGGCGTGACCTCGGCGGCGGTGCCCGTAAGCCAGCATTGCTCGAACCCGCTCAGCTCTTCGGGCATGATGTGTCGCTCGTGCACGGTCAGCCCACGTTCGCGCAACATGCCGATGACAGTCTGGCGTGTGATGCCGTTGAGGAAGCAATCGGGGTCGGGCGTATGTACCTCGCCGTCTTTGACGAAGAAGATGTTGGCTCCCGTCGCCTCCGCCACATATCCGCGATGATCGAACATCATCGCGTCAGAGCAGCCTTTCGCCTCCGCCGCATGTTTTGACATGGTGCAGATCATATAAAGACCAGCAGCCTTGGCATGACACGGGATCGTCTCAGGCGAGGGCCGCTTCCACTTGGAGATATCGAGCTTGGCACCTTTCATTTTGGCATCACCGTAATACGCTCCCCACTCCCACGCGGCGATGGCCAGGCGCACGGGATTACGCTGAGAGGCCACACCCATATCTTCGCCTGCACCGCGCCATGCGATGGGGCGCACATAGGCGTCCTTGAGGCCCGAAGCCGCAAGTACTTCGGCCTTGGCGGCTTCCAGCTCATCGATCGTATAGGGGATTTCGAAATCAATCATCTCGGCAGAGTTCTTGAGCCGCTGGCTGTGCTCGCGGCTTTTGAAAATCTTGCCGCTATAGGCCCGCTCCCCCTCGAACACCGAAGAGGCATAGTGCATGGCATGGGTCAGTATATGCACGTTGGCATCCCGCCAGGGGATCATTTTTCCGTCCATCCAGATGTGCCCGTCACGGTCATCATATGCGCCAGCCATAGTGTTTCCTTCCCAAGGTCGCCGGAATTTACCAATATTGCGCACCGTAGCCTCTTGCAGACATATAATTACGCAAAACCTCACTTGCCCTAGCCTTTCAGGGTTGGAGTGTCAACAACACTGACATAAAGTCGGGGCCGAAAATACCTGCCGGAGACGATCCATGGACAGACGCACATCCAGCCCTTCCAGAGGCGAGGCCTTGTTGTTTCTCACCGATGAACAGCTGCGGCAGGGGATCGAGGCGATGTTTTTCGCCTATCGCGGTTTCACCGCCGATCCCGACCGTATTCTGGCGCAAATGGCATATGGGCGCGCGCACCACCGCGCCCTGCATTTCATCGGGCGCGCACCGTCGACAACGGTGAACAACCTGCTCAACATCCTCGGCGTGACAAAGCAATCTCTTAACCGTGTCTTGCGCACATTGATCGCGGATGGTCTTGTCCTGAGCAAGGTTGGGCGCCAGGATAAGCGTGAGCGGCATCTCACCTTGACAGAGGCGGGACGCGCATTGGAACAGACCCTCTCGGACGCCCAACGCGCGCGCATGCGCGCCGCCTACCGCGAAGCGGGCCCGGACGCCGTTGCAGGCTTCCGTACTGTATTGGAGGCGATGATGGATACCGAAATGCGCGCAAGCTATGGCCGCCTCAAAGACATCACGTCATGAGCGCGCCGGACGCCCACCTGCTTATCGTCGACGACGATGAGCGTATTCGTACACTGCTTCAAAAGTTTCTGATCCGGCATGGATTTCTAGTGACCGCCGCACGCGATGCCGCCCATGCACGCAGGGTCCTGTCAGGGCTGGAGTTCGACCTGATCGTACTCGACGTGATGATGCCAGGTGAGGATGGCCTGAGCCTCACGCGCGCGCTGCGCGAAACGATGACCACGCCGATCTTGCTCCTCACCGCAAAGGGAGAGACGGACAACCGTATCGAAGGGCTTGAGGCGGGTGCGGACGACTACCTGTCCAAGCCATTCGAGCCAAAGGAGCTGCTGCTGAGGATCAATGCAATTTTGCGGCGTGTGCCGGAAGCTTTACCTGCGAACACCGCGCCCAAAGTCCTCAATCTCGGCACGATCCGCTATGATATGGAGCGCGGGGAAATGTGGCAAGGCAATGAGCTGGTCCGGCTGACGGCGACGGAGATGCATCTGATGAAGATCTTTTCGGCCCAGCCTGGAGAGGCGCTCAGCCGGTCCAAGCTGGTCGAGGAGTTGGGCCGCGACCGGGGCCAGGCACAAGAGCGCGCGGTAGACGTGCAGATCACACGGTTGCGTCGTAAAATCGAAGACGATCCGAAACAGCCACGCTATCTTCAAACAGTGCGCGGTGCGGGTTATATGCTTGCGCCCGAATGACCGGGTGCAACGGGGCGAGCCCCTGTCGATGCTACGCCGTTTCAAAATATATGATACCGTATCAAACTTCGGTAAAATTAAGTCATATGCCTACAGTGCTCAAATTTGGAGCCTAACGAATGACGACAGGGGCCAAGACCTGTCAAATATTTCTCCGCCTGAGGCGCCCCGAGATTTTCAGAAGCTTTCCTCGCTTGCTTTGGAACCAAAGGGAGACAGATATGAGCACAGAAATTCGGTCTACAGATGAGTGAAAGCGAACGCTGTGGAACAGGTTGTTGAGCTTGAAGATGCGGTTAACGATGTGGCTGCGCGATTGGTGATCAGCACGAAGACACTGTAGACGTGGAAGGCGCAGTTTTCGAAGCTAAGGGATGTGCGAGCTCAGGTTCTGGATCAAGCAGCCGAGATAAGGCTGCTAAAGCGGGGATGCGGGCGGATCATCGAGAAACGCACCATCATGAAAAAGGCGACCGCCGCGTTGATCGGCAAGGTATTGCGCAGCAATTTCCCGAGAGGGCACTTCGCGCGCGAATCTCAATGAAGTCCCCCGTTTATTCAATTCTCAGCAGTGTATGTTTACATGCCAAAAGGGATGGTCTTATCTGTCTGCTGTCATCGACCTGTTCTCAAGACGCGTTGCCGCCCTCTCATGGTTTCCCTTCGCAAACCACTTCCAGGTGATAGATGGTCCTCTCTTGGCATGTTGCTGTGCAAGCGCCTGCCAGGCAATGGTCGTGGAAACTGAGATGCAGCGACGCTAGATCTGTTCGATTACATCGAGACGTTTTACAAGTCGGCGAGCAAGCACACCAACAACGCTATGCCGCCGCCGAATGACTATAAGATAGAACAGAAGAAAATGAACAATGCAGGCGTCCACGGAACCTGGGATACGCCACGCTTTCAGACCTCATTTCTCTGGAAATCCCTCTACACTATTCAAAAACGGGGCGTGACGCGTTGATTGTCTACCTGCCGTAGCCTGGGTGAGTGAAAAGGAGCGCTATGTGGGGTTCTCGTGCAAGCGACTGGTAGGCCCACCGCCCGACCTTTCTTGGCTCCACCGAAACGGGTTACGGAGGCATCGGTCTTCGGCCACGTCCTTTTTTGAGGTGAAACCGACATAGGAAACCCCCAATATGGCCTTCTTCACGTCCGGCCGAGATTCAGCAATAATTGCGGGCAAGTTGCGCTCTGGTGACGTTGTCGCTGATAGGCTGATCGTCACACCTCTCCTGTCGCATGATGGTAGGAGCGCACATGAGATATTCCCGTGGAGACGGGGCTTGTCGTCAATCTTGACTATAGGGCGGCACTGTAACGGGTGCAGGGTGCGCCGGAGCGCAATACAGCGCTGATAGAGAAAAAGAAAGGCGCAAGCCCGATATACCGGATGACCTGGACCGTTCCCAAGGGCCGCCGGACTGACGTGGTAGTCAGGATTATATCCTCGGAAACGGGGGCAATGAGTGAGAGCAGAGAAGTGCACGGCACCGAACTCCCCAGAAATATTGTGGGCCAAACGATATAATCAAAGTGGCGGGTGCTGGCCATGGGGCGATGGTGGCCGTATACCTGTGCTGTGATACACGAGAGGGAACGGCATGAGCGATACACCCGTCGACGAGATGAGCTTTGAGGCGGCGATGGCCGAACTGGAGAGTGTTCTGGGCAAACTGGAACGTGGAGATGTGGCGCTTGACGAGAGCATAACGCTCTATGAGCGCGGCGCACTGTTGAAGGCGCGCTGTGAGACAAAGCTAAAAGAAGCCGAAGAAAAAGTCGCTGCGATCACGTTGGACGGAGATGGCAATCCTGCGGGGTTGAAGCCGGTCGACGGTCTTTAGCAGCGTGCGCCGGTTCGAACAGGTCTTGTCGGAAGCGGGGCGTATAGCTTCTGCACAGATTGCCGCCGCGCTCGAAGGCACACATGGCCCCATTCGCGATGCGATGATCTATGCCACTGCAGGCGGCAAGGGGCTGCGTGCGTTTCTCGTATTGGAAAGCGCGCGGCTGCATGGGGTTGCGGACACGGCGTCAGCGCCCGCAGCAGCGGCGATCGAGGCGCTGCATGCCTATTCGCTGGTGCACGACGACCTGCCCTGTATGGACAATGATGATCTGCGGCGCGGGCAGCCCACAGTGCACCGCAAATGGGACGACGCGACAGCGGTGCTGACCGGCGATGCGCTCCAGACGCTCGCGTTCGAGTTGGTGGCGCGCAGCGGGAGCAGCGACGCGGCGCGGCTTGATCTGGTCGTCACGCTGGCGCAAGCCTCCGGAGTGCGCGGAATGGTCGGTGGTCAGGCTCTTGATATTGCGGCGGAAACTGCGGACAGTCCGCTGACGCTCGAGCAGATCACGATCCTGCAACGTGGAAAAACCGGCGCGCTGATCGAGTGGGCTGCGATGGCGGGAGCCCGCATGGCGCAAGCGGATACCGACCCGCTGGGGCAATATGCCCGGGCGCTCGGCCTCGCCTTTCAGATTGCCGATGATATCCTTGATATCGAAGGGGATTCGGCGATGGTTGGCAAAGCGGTGGGCAAGGATGCTGGCGCCGGCAAAGCCACATTCGTATCACTGTTGGGCCTCGATAGTGCCAAGGCGCGCGCCCGAACACTGGTTGACCGAGCCTGTGACGCGCTATCTGGCTACGGAGCGGACGCCGATACATTGCGCGATGCGGCACGTTTCGTGATCGCGCGCAAAAGCTAGGGACGAATACATGACCGACACGCCGAAAACCCCCCTGCTGGACCGGATCAAGCGCCCCGCCGACATGAAGTCCCTCTCGGATCGTGAGCTGACACAGCTTGCCGGCGAAGTCCGCGCTGAGACAATCTCGGCGGTTTCCCTCACAGGCGGGCATCTGGGGGCAGGGCTGGGCGTTGTCGAATTGACCGTGGCGCTGCATGCCATTTTCGACACCCCGCGCGACAAGATCGTCTGGGACGTAGGTCACCAGTGCTACCCGCATAAAATTCTGACGGAACGCCGCGACCGTATCCGTACTTTGAGGATGGAGAACGGCCTGAGCGGCTTCACAAAGCGCAGCGAGAGCCCCTATGACCCCTTCGGTGCAGCACATAGCTCGACCTCCATCTCCGCCGCTCTGGGCTTTGCCGTGGCGCGTGATTTGGGCGGTGTGGTGCCCGAGGGGCTTGGCGATGCGATTGCCGTGATAGGCGACGGCTCGATGAGTGCCGGCATGGCATACGAGGCCATGAACAACGCAGGCGCGCTCAAAAAGCGTCTGATCGTGATCCTGAACGACAACGAGATGAGCATTGCGCCGCCCGTGGGCGCCATGTCCGCCTACCTCAGCCGCCTATATGCCGAAGAGCCGTTTCAGGAGTTCAAATCCGCCGCAAAGGGCGCGGTGAGCCTGCTGCCCTACCCGTTCCGCGAGGGAGCAAAACGCGCCAAGGATATGCTCAAGGGGATGACATTCGGTGGCACGCTCTTCGAGCAACTTGGCTTTAGCTATCTCGGCCCCATCGATGGCCACGATATGGACCAACTGCTCCCCGTGCTGCGCACAGTCAAGGCCCGCGCAACCGGTCCAATCCTGATCCATGTACTGACGAAAAAGGGCAAAGGTTATGGCCCCGCCGAGGCTGCCCGGGACAAGGGGCATGCCACCTCCAAATTCAATGTCGTCACCGGCGAGCAGAAGAAAGCACCGAGCAACGCGCCCAGCTATACCTCCGTCTATTCCGACAGCCTTGTGCAGCTTGCCGCCGAAGACGACAAGATTTGCGCAATCACCGCAGCGATGCCCGATGGTACCGGTCTCAACCTGTTCATGGAGCGGTATCCGTCGCGCTGTTTCGATGTCGGCATCGCGGAGCAGCATGGCGTGACCTTTTCCGCCGCACTGGCCGCCGGCGGCATGAAGCCGTTTTGCACCATGTATTCCACCTTCCTGCAGCGCGGCTATGATCAGGTCGTGCACGACGTAGCGATCCAGCGGTTGCCGGTGAGGTTCGCGATTGACCGCGCGGGGCTGGTGGGGGCCGATGGCGCGACGCACGCAGGCTCGTTTGACGTGGCCTACCTCACGAACCTGCCCGGCTTTGTCGTCATGGCCGCCGCCGATGAGGCGGAGCTGAAGCATATGGTGGCCACTGCCGCAGCCCACGACGACGGGCCCATCGCCTTCCGCTTTCCGCGCGGTGAAGGGCGCGGGGTGGATATGCCGGAACGCGGCGAACCCCTGGAAATCGGGAAGGGTCGCATGATCCGCGAGGGCAGTCGCGTGGCGATCCTGTCCTTCGGCACCCGGCTGGAAGAAGTCGAGAAAGCTGCCGAAGCACTGAGTGCGAGAGGCATCACGCCCACCGTCGCTGACGCACGTTTCGCCAAACCTCTCGACCGGGAGTTGATCCTGTCACTTGCGGGAAGCCACGAGGCGCTGATTACGGTCGAAGAAGGCGCCATAGGCGGTTTCGGCAGTCATGTGGCGCAACTGCTCGCCGAGGAGGGCGTATTCGATACCGGCCTCAAGTATCGCTCGATGGTCCTGCCCGATACCTTCATAGATCAGGCCAACCCCGCCGACATGTACGCAGTGGCAGGCATGAACGCAGAGCATATCGAGGCAAAGGTACTCGATACGCTGGGGATCGCCTCACTCGGCGCCCAAAGAGCCTAACTTTTACGTGTGTCCAACAGCTGGTCCAGCTTGGCTTCGAGCAGCTCCAGCTTGTCCTGCACATCCGCACGGTAGGCATCGGTATTGGCGACCGATTCTTCCTGATGCGCGTCCTGCATGGAGTTCACGATGAGACCGACCAACAGGTTCACTACCGCAAACGTAGTCATCATGATGAACGGCACGAAGAACATCCAAGCATGCGGATAGACCTCCATGACCGGGCGCACGATGCCCATCGACCAACTCTCCAGTGTCATGATCTGGAACAGCGAATACCCCGATCGCCCCAGCGTGCCGAACCACAGATCAAAATCCGCAGCCTGCGCGGGAGTGCAGGCCGGGCAGCCCGCGCCAAACAATTTGGTCGCCATCACCGCGCCAATGTAGAAGATCAGCGACATCAACAGAAACACCGACGCCATGCCCGGCAAAGCCGTGACGAACCCCTCGACCACACGACGCAGGTTCGGTGCTACCGAAATGATGCGCAGCACGCGCAAAATCCGCAGCGCTCGCAGGGCGGAAAATCCCTCGGCGGCGGGCGCGAGCGAAATGCTCACGATGATGAAATCGAAAATATTCCAGCCACTGCGGAAGAACTGAAACCGGTAGGCAATCAGCTTTACCGTCAGCTCCGCCACGAAAATGATGAGACAAATCCTGTCGAGCAGCAAAATCAGATCACCGGCGCGCGCCATGATCGGCTTTGACGTCTCGAGCCCCAGGATCACGGCATTGAACAGGATCACACCAAGGATCGTGTTGCGCACGATGTTGGATTCTATAACGCTTGTCAGTCTTTGGGTGAGGGTCATGGCGGCTCCGTCATGGGCTGGCAAATGCGCGACGATTTAGCCGATCGGCCCCGTCTGGGCCTATATGGCGCGTCAGTCGCTGTGCGACAAGGTATCAGACCGCTGGAAACGAGGAGAGTTATCACCACGCTCCTGCGCAAGCACCGCCGCCTGACCCGAATTGTAGCTGGGGTAAAGCGGGGACCAGCCCAGAGCCTGCTTGAGATGGTCATTGCGCACCCGCTTGTTCTCCGCATAGAATTCGCGCGCCATGGGCGACATCTCGGCGGTCTCGAAATCGACTGTCTCCGGCTGCGGCAAACCCAACAACTCCGCCGCATAGCCGATGACATCCTGTGGCGGTGCAGGATCATCGTCACACATGTTGTAGATCTCACCGGCGCTAGGCGCGTTCAGTGACATCTCAAGCCCGCGGGCAATGTCGTCAATATGGACACGGCTGAACACCTGACCTTTTTTAACGATCCGCCGCGCGGTGCCGTCAGCAACTTTCGCAAAAGGGCCACGGCCCGGCCCATAAATTCCTGCAAGCCTGAAAATATGCAACGGCAGATCCGGGATCGCCGCCCATGCCGCCTCCGCAGCGACTCGTGCCTGACCTCGTTGTGTGCTGGGAGCGAGAGGCGTTTGCTCATCTACCCAACCGCCGCCATGATCGCCGTACACACCTGTCGTCGACAGATACCCAACCCAGCGCATGGTCGCAGACGCGCGCGTGAAGGCGTCACGCAGCTGTCCCAGAACCGGATCACCCCCCGCACCGGGCCCGGCTGAAATCAGGATATTGGGAAACTCTTCAATCAGCACCGTAGGGTCGGAGCCCGGCCACAAGAAAGGCTCTACGCCACTCGCTGCGATCTGCGCAATCTTATCGGCGCTGCGGGTGGTGCCGACGATGTGCCACCCTTCGGGCACAAGCCGTGCGGCAAGCGCGCGCGCACTGTACCCGTGCCCGAATGACAGCAATCGTTTATCCACCTGGCCCCTCGAAAAAGCGCGCTTCGCGACGAAAAACGGCCTCCCCATTCCGGGAAGGCCGCTATTCACAAAATGCGAAGCTATCAGTCTGTTGTTGTCGTCGCTGCTACGTCGTCATCGTCGCTGGACACCAGTGCACCGATTGCGACTGCGGCCAGTACGCCACCGATGATTGCGGGCGCACCGATACCGGACCCTGCGACAGGTACGAATACTTCCTCATCCTGAGGCTCCGCCTCGAACTCAGTGTTGAGGGAGCCTGCGAAGGAAGCAGTTGCCATGAGTGTCATCAGAGCGGCGACCGAGAGTGTCTTCAACATTTTATGTCATCCTGTAATTATATTGCCTAGGCGAGGTCGAATCCTCGTTTGAAGGCTTTATAGCTGAGTTAAATTACGTTCTCAACGGTACTTGTACGTAAAAACTTCCGATCACAGCAGTGTTTTGCCGACTGTTGTAGATTTGCCTAGTCATTGAGCAAAAGCAATTCAAAACTTCCGACAGCCGGTCCCATCCATTGCCGCGATTTACGCAGCAGACCTGACGACTTTTGCACCCAATAGTCATTTCGGAATTGCACCGTCGGATCCGCACTGCTGACACATGTCTCGCGCAGGTGGTCGGTCGTAAATACTTGATTTACAAGACTTATTGATTCTTCTCCGAGATTCCGGATATCGCAGCGAAATTTCAGCGACGTTGCCGTAACGTCGCCGTCCGAGACAGTATACTCCCGTATACCCCCACTATCGCGCCGCGTTCCAAGCGCATTCACCGTCACGGCGGCGTTTGCGGCAATAATGTCACCTCCGATGCCCCTTGTCCCGATGACAACACCGTTTCTCAGAAAAACCTGCGCATCATCGGACGCGCGCCAGACCTCTACCGTACCCCCAAACGAATCACGGCGCGTTTCTATTCGGCGCAAAAAATCGCTCCCGCCCCGCACCTCCGGATTGATCTGAAGCACGGCGGTATTCGCTTGCGCCAGCATCGCGGGGGTCAGTTCGATCTTTGGCAAGGGACCCGCCCGGCGGGACGAGACTATTTCCTGCACAGACCCCAACAGCAGGCGGGGCAGGCCCTGCTCCCCCCCGTTCTGCTCGGATGAGCAGGCCGCGAGGGAAAGTGCCGCAAAAGTCGCTCCGATCATACGCACAAAAGCTTTGTTCATTCCCACACCCCGGACCAGTTTTCGACCAGCTGCTGCCGATGACCGCTGCGCACCTGCTCGTATAGACGCCCCGGCACACTCAGGCGGGCACCGCCATCGCGCGTGATCGGCCGCAGGGAAACGCTGCGCGTGCTTTGATCCGGGCGGCCCAGCAACCAGTTCATCGGAATTGTGACCTTGATCCCCTTATCAAACGATCCTTCCCCGAACTCCTCGGAGGAAACATCCGTCAGGGTGAAGAACCCGCCGACCCGCCAACCATTGTCAAACTCACGCTCGAGGGTGACTGTAGCGCCGGCATCCCCGGCCAGATAACGGCCGACATCCAGCTGACCTGTATAGCCATTGTCGAATTCATAGTACGCGGACGCGTGGCCGGTTGCGATGGTGTAATCCTGAAACCCGAGTATGTCGTCGAAGGCCCGCTGTTTGACGTAATTCGCCTCAACGCCAAGGGCGAGCCTACTGGCGACAGGCTTCCACAAGACTTCGGCCGAAACGCCCCCGAACATCCGCTCGAGATATCCGGCGGACAGACGGGTGTACACATCCGCGGCCGTCTTCCATTGGCGGCTCACATAGAGCTGCGGAATGGAGGTGTCACTCGCGGTGTCATAGAGCCCCGCATCGGTGCGCACCCTCGGAAGCACGGAGTTGTTGGCGGTTGATACCTCATCGATATTCCCGACCAGCCGATGCCTCAGCTCGCCCGCCACTTTCCATCCCGGCAAAGGCTGGTACGACAGATTGAGCGCCAGGCCCGCGCCGAACCGGACTGGCTCTTCGGGATCGAACAGACTGCGTGTCACGTAGGGGCCGATGGACCAGTTGAACTTCGGAAACAACTCTTCGTTGCGCGCGCTGCCCGGAAGTGCGGGAGTCGCTCCTGAGAACCCGGTCACGGCAAGTAAGGCGTCCGGCGCGTTCGGTGCAAATTCCAACGCTTCGAGATCGGAGCGGCGAAAGATTACGGCGGATTGCGCCAGGTTGTTCACGACAGGCACGATGCGGAATGTCTCGACAGACTCTGGTAGGAGCCGCGCAAGAACCCGCGCAACGCGGCCCACCGACACCGACGTCGCGGTATAACGGTCGTTGCTATAGCGCACTTCGGTCGTGGAGGCGGTGGTGCGCGTCTCGATCAGGGTCAGGCCCTCCGCCTCAAGCAGCGGGATCAGCGCATCGCGCACCTGCATAGAGGCCTCCGCCTCGGATGCGGCCCAATCGGTGCTGTATTCCTGCGGTGCCTCACTGCGCGACGGTCTGACGAAATAGGGACGCGGCGCCGGAATACGCAGCCGCGCGACGGGGCGGTTCGGGTTCAGCTGGATCTGGAGGTTCAGTCCGATCTCCGAGCCATAGAGGTAGTATCCGCCAAGACGCACACCATTGCTGATCTGATACTCCGCACCGAAGTTGAAGCGCGAGTCACGGTCGAAGATGTCGCTGGCCGTCTCCAAATCATAGGCGTCCGAGCTGTACTCGGCCTTGAGACCCCATTTATCGCTGATTTGCCATTCGAGACCTGCAAATGGCGCAGCACTCCCCCGAAACCACTGATCCGCTGAAACCTCTCCGCCGGTGTCCCCCGGAACGAACGCAGGCCGATCGCTGCCGAACGGTGATCCAATCCCTCCGGAACTTCCCAAACGCCCCCAGCCAAGGCCCACCGTCGCTTTCAGAGTGCCCGGAAGACGCGCCCCGGAGAAGTTCTTGGTCGCGGCGATGAACTCGGCGGCATAGATGCCTGTGCCGGCAAAGTCCTGTAGACCAACGGTCACGGCAGGCAAATAGCGCCGCTCCTTGTTGATAAGGAACCGCACATCGAAACTGCGGTCGCGGTAGGTATCGAACGCACTGAACGTGGCATCCTTGATCCCGGTATATCGAAAACTGGCCTGAATGCGGGGCGTTGCCTGAAAGGTCAATGTGGTGCGCGTACTGCCACCGAATGTCGAAATGCCGACCGCAACCTGCCCATCCGGCAGCGCCTCGCCGGACGGCATGTCGATCAGGCCGGTCATGCCGTAAAAGTTGAGTGTGGGGCGGTTCGGGACGTTAAAATACTGCGTCGCATCCTGTGCCATCCCCGCCATCGGCGCGGCACATGCAGACCCCAGAAGCCCGGCAAACGCAGTTTTTCTCGCAAGACGTAGGATCATTTTCTGCTCTTTGCCCTAATGCTCTTTTGTGCGACTTATGCACATCTCGCACGCGCACCGCAACAAGGCCACCAACCAATGCGACCGGATGGGCGCCCGACGTGACAAATCTGCGCGCAAGTTTACGGCGTGTTCGTGGCACAGCCGCGCAGTCTGGAAAGTGTCAAAGCACTGGGCCACGCCCTACAAATTATCCGCCTGTTTGCGCGCCTGTTGCGCGGGTTTCTCCCCGTATCCTTCGACCCAGCGGGTGACGACCCCACGGGCCATATCCTCGTCACTGCCGACAAATGCCTCGCGCAGGCGACGCAACGCCGCTGCAACCTCGATCTGCGAAAGCCCCTCTTCCTGCGTCATGAAAATCTTGGGGTAAGTCGTCCCGACAAGGTTGTTCGACAATGAAAGTTCTTCCGACATCTTCTCGCCCGGACGCAGGCCGGTAATCTCGATCTCGATATCGCCTGTGGGGTTTTCCGCATCGCGCACCTCATATCCGGCGCTTTCAATCACTTGCCGCGCGAGATGTAGGATCGGCACAGGCTGCCCCATATCCAAAACGAAGACTTCGCCGCCACGGCTGATGCTACAGGCTTGCAACACCAGCTGCACCGCCTCCTGCACGGTCATGAAGTACCGCTCCACCCCTTTGTCCGTTACCGTCAGTGGTCCGCCCCGCGCCAACTGCTCCTGAAACAGCGGCACGACGGAGCCGGAAGAGCCGAGCACGTTGCCGAAGCGCACCATGGAAAACACTGTCGACCCCGGCGTGCAGTGCCGCTTTGCCATGTCTTGGATCACAAGCTCAGCCAGTCGTTTGGACCCGCCCATCACATTCGTGGGCCGCACCGCCTTGTCGGAGGAGATCAGCATAAACCGCTCAACACCGGCCTGTGCAGCCTGCTCGGCCAGCGTCTGTGTGCCAAATACGTTATTCACAAGCCCGGTCAGCGGGTTCGCCTCGACGATCGGCACGTGTTTGTAGGCCGCCGCATGCAATACGACCTGCACACCGTGCGTCCCGAGCAATTTGCGCACCTGCCTACTGTCCGTCACACTGCCCAGCACCGGCACGAGCGCGACATCGAGCTCCTCATGCTCGATCACCGCGCGCAGCTCCATATCGATATTGTAAAGGCAAAGCTCGCTTAGCTCGAACAGGATGATCTTGGACGGCTTGCAATCAAGGACCTGCCGACACAGCTCCGACCCGATGGAGCCACCGGCGCCAGACACAAGCACAACCTTCCCTTCATAGAAGGTTTGCGAATTTCCCAAGGGGTGAGCGACCTCCTCGCGACCGAGAAAGCTTCTGGCGGAGACAGGCGTAAGTTTGTCCACCAACGCCTCTTGCCCGATCAGCTGCGAGAACGAGGGCAACGTCTGCACCTCGAGGCCCATTTTCTCCAGCCTGCGCGCGATCTGCGCCTGTTTGGGACGGCTGAGCGAGGGCACGGCGAGCAGCACTCGGCCGATTTTGTTTTCTTCCACCACATCCGCGATGGTGAGCGCCGGATAAACCATCAGCCGCTGCACGCGCATGCCATGCAACCCCTTGTTATCATCGACAAAGGCCACCGGCTGGATTGAATCGTGCCCGCGCAGCGCCGATACAAGCTGCGAGCCGGTCGTCCCCGCCCCGTAGATGAGCACGCGGGTGTGCAGTTTCGAATGACGATAGATCGCGGTCACGACCTGCAACAAGATTGCACGACTGCCGACGGCGAGGCAAAAGAACAGCGCGCCGAACACCATATGCAGCCCGGCAGGCAAACCCAATCCCGCAATATCGGCGACCGTTAATGACGCAATCACCAACACGACCGATTGCGCCGCCGTCAGACCAACCGCCGCCACCTCATACGCTCTGAGCTGAATATCGCTGATGCCGAACCAATAGGAGACGCCCACGGAGGTGAGCACCAGATAGGGCACGAGAAGCATATAGCTTCTGGTGGTGTCCCAAACGTCAATGGGCAAGTTCAGCGCCAAAAACGCAAAGTAAAGCGCAAGCGCCACCAGAACACTGTCGAGGCACAACATGATCAAGCGCTTTTGCAGCTTGCTCAGCAATATTATTCTGTTTTGCATGATCCGCCCATTTTATGCACGGCTTAGCCGTATCACAGATCTTGACACGAAATCCACCGCAGGTTCGCGTCCCAAGTACCGTAGAACTCCACACCCAAATTTCCCGGACCATCACGCCAAGTGAGGTGCAACGGGGATCTTAAGGCGATGCTCATTCTTTCGGGCGCTGAAAAAGATTCGCGATCGTTTGAAATACGATACTGAAATCATAGCAAATGCTTTGATGCCGTTGGTATATGAGATCCAGTTTTGCCTTGCGCGGCACACAAATCCGGGAATAAACGTCGTCGGTCTGCGCCGCGCTGACGCATCTCAAGAGCAGTCTTTCCTCGTGTTTGTGAAACCTTATCGTGGCAAGTCCCGTCACACCGGGCCGCGACCTGAGCACGGGACCGTACACGTCGGGAAACCGCTGGACATATTCGCGCAGCGGGGGCCGTGGGCCGACAAATGACAGATCGCCCTTGAGGATATTCCAAAGCTGCGGAAATTCGTCGAGCCGCTTTGCACGCAGGCGCTTTCCCATTGGGGTCACACGCGACGCCTTGTGGGCGCCCGACACGCCTTGATCGTGCGCGACCACCGTCATCGTGCGGAATTTCACAAGGCCAAAGGCCTGCTCCGGCGTCTTCATCCGCTCGGCCACATAGAACAGAGGCCGCCCCTGTTTGAGGTAGAGCCAAATCACCAGAACCAGAATGACCGGCCCAAGCACCACCATCAGCAGAAGCGAAAAGAACACGTCGAACAGACGTTTTTGCAGGGTCATACCATCGTGCTTTCCCGCCACTGCCGCACCATGCCGCGCGCGGTGCATTCATCATCCGTGAAGCGATAGAGCGCGGCAAGCTTCGTGGTATCCATAAGCACTTCCTCGATAACATCTCCAGCTGGCAGTCGCGCTGTCCAGCCCAGGCCCGCCGCATCCAGCAATGTGCCCATCTGGGTCGCCCCCGGCGCCGCGATATTCAGGATGTCCGGGACCGTTGGCGCATGGCACAGCGCGTGGATCACCTGCGCCAGCGTTTTCGGCCCGATGTAACTGCGCCGGGGCGTGCGCCCATCGGGAAATTGGTCCAGCGCCATCGCGCTATGCCAGCCGCCGAGGATCGCATCGGCACCGGCGACATTGCCGATACGCAAGACGCACACACGCCCGCCACCCTGCGCGAGCGCCGCAACCTCCATCGCCCGCTTGGCATGCCCATACATTGCGACAGGTGTCACGGCAGCCTCTTCCAGGTGTGGCCCCTCCGCCGCACCATAGACAGCCGCCGAAGAGGCGAGGAAAATCCGCGTGCCCTTGGGCGCCGCACGCACAGCCGCGAGCGCAAGATCGGTGTTGAGTGCCATGTCGTCACCGCTGGCACGTGCATGTGCAACCGTCACACCTGCAAGGCAAATCACGACCTTCGCCGCCGCAGACGCTGCGGCCAAGGCATCCGGCGCGCCAAGGGGGTCAATGCACAAAACCCCGTCACCGGGCTGGCGGCTCTGGACCAGCGGCTGCTTTTCACCCGGCCAGTGCTGCCGCAGCATGCGCCCCAGACGGCCGCCACCGCCCAACAGCAAAATCTCGGTGTCATGGCTCTTATCTGCTGAAATGATTGACCTCATAGTGCTATGCAGTATCTTGCGCCCAGACAACTTCCAACCAAAACCCGCACGCGAACAGCAGGGGTTGTGAAAAACAAGATTTATTGAGCGGTGGACACAATGGTCAAGCGAACCAAACAGATTTTATGCATGGTGATGTGCATAGCGCTGACCGCCTGCGGAACACTGCCACGCGGTGCCGCCATTCAGGCCGAAATCATCAGCGGCGCCAATGCGCCCGAGGCGGACTTCGCCGTCTACCCGGTCACGAAGGCCTTCCTGCCCAGCCTCACGGAGTGGCCCCCCACGGGTGATCACGCCCATCGCTGGCTTTCACACAGTACCGGCTCCAATGCGCAGGTGATCCGGCCCGGCGACACTCTCAATATCGTGATCTGGGACAGCGCCCTCGACTCTCTGCTCATGGCCCCCGGCCAGCGCAGTGCGGATCTCAGAGGTATGCGGGTATCCGAAAGCGGTACGATCTTTGTGCCTTATGTCGGCAAAATTCGCGTCGCCGACAGAACCCCAGATGGCGCGCGTACGCTGCTCCAGCGCCAGATCGACACCATCGTGCCGGGCGCACAGGTTCAACTCTCCATGGACGAAGGGCGCGTCAATTCCATCGACGTGGTAAGCGGTGTCCGCGCGCCAGGTAACATCCTGATGCCGGATCAGAACTTCTCGGTCCTCTCCGCCATTTCCGCCGCAGGAGGGGTGAACTCCGGGCTGGTCAATCCACATGTAAAACTGCTGCGCGGGCAACAAACCTATCGCACCTCGGCGGAGCGTCTATTTGCAGACCCAAGCCTCGATACCCGATTAATTGGCGGCGACCGCATCATCGTCGAGGCCGACAGCCGCTATTTTCTGTCGCTCGGGGCCGCAGGAACGGAAAGCCAGCACGTCTTCAACCGCGACAGGGTCTCCGCGCTGGATGCCTTGTCGATCATCGGGGGCGTGAACGATTCACGCGCGAACCCGAAGGGCGTGCTGATCTTGCGCGAATACCAGGCCTCCGCGCTCAGCGCAGGACAGCGTGGCCCGCGTCAACAGCGGGTCGTCTTCACCATTGACCTCACGACATCAGACGGACTTTTCTCCGCGCGAAATTTCTTTCTCAATTCCGGCGATCTCGTGCTCGCCACCGAAAGCCCGATCTCAAGTGCGCGGGTCATCTTCGGCATCGTCGGATCCGCCTTCGGCCTGATCAACGCAACCACCAACTAACGGCGCAGCTCATCTGAATGGGTTCATGCGTACGCCGTTGGCATCGCAATCTGTTTGTCGCGCGGCAAAAGCGCGTTCATCTCCACCACATGCGCGGGCAGGCATCTGGTGAGAAAGTCATATTCAGCAATCACGTGCTTGCGCGCGGCAGGGCCCAGATGCGCGAATGTCTCCGGCGCCTCCAGCACCTCGATCACCTGCCGCGCCAGCGCCGTATGGTCATGGAAATCCACCAACAGACCGGTCTCGCCGTGGGTCACCGCCTCGCGCACCGGCGCCACATCGGACGCGACGATCGTCGCCTGCATCGACATGGCCTCCAATAGCGACCATGACAGCACAAAGGGCATCGTCATGTAAATATGGCACCTGCTGATCTGGATGATGGTTTGATAGTCCTCATAGGGCACCTGCCCCAAAAAATGTACCCGGCTCCAATCCACGCGGTCGCCCACCTCCGCCTCCATCTCCCCGCGCAGGCCGCCGGGGCTCTTGCTTTTGGCGCCGTAAGACACCTCATTGCCCCCCACCACCAAAACCCGCGCATTGGGCCGCGCGGCCAGGATCTCCGGCAGCGCCCGCATGAACTTATGAAACCCGCGCATCCGCTCAAGATTGCGCGCCATATACGTCACAATCTCATCACCGCGCCCTACCGGCCGCTCGATCCGCCCCAGCTTCAGCGTCGCCTCGGGATTAGGCTTCAACTTGTCCGTGCGGATACCATCATGACAAACGTAAATCTTGTCGTGCATCTGCGGTGGAAAACAATCGCGCTGCCATTTCGTCGGGCTCAGCCCCCGATCGACAGTCATGATGTTCGAATTGGGCACCGCATTGCGCGCGTGCAACAGGAAGGGCGTATGCTTGTTCACCGGCTCTTCTGGGTCGAAATTCACCGGCCCCCCATGCAGGCGGTAGTAGTACTCAAAGAACCCGATAATCGGCACATCAGGCCAGATCTGCTTGAAATACGTAAGCTCGCCCCAGCCCACATGTCCCACGATGATGTCGGGCCTGAACCCCTCATCCCGCTCGATCTGTCCGGCGGCAAGGACCGCACCGAACCCCGCACCGCTCGCCTCTTCCCACACCTTGCTCAGCCCATACGCATCCTTCCTCGGCACGTGATGCGTCTTGTACACCCGCGCCTCCACCCCCGCGATCTTCGGCAGATTTTTCCGCTGCGTTAGGAAGTAGATTGTATGCACCTTTTGCGCCGCAAGCCATTGCACCAATTCGCGGTACTGGCCGGGCATGTTCTGATGTACAAACAGAATATTCATAATCGCTCGGCGCCTTTGCGTAGGGGAAGGGATGGCGTCAGATAACCCTGCGTGCGTGGCTTTGGCAAATCCACTATTTCCCCTTCCACACCGGGTCACGCTTTTGCGCAAACGCGCGCGCGCCCTCCAGCTGATCCTCGGAGGCATAAAGCGTATCAACGCTGCGCAATTGCCGCTTCGTGATCCGGTTCATTGCGTCCTGAAACTTGGCGTCTTCCGCATCGCGCACGATCTCCTTGATCGCGGCATAGACCAGCGGCGGACCGGACGCGAGCAGCCGCGCGAGCTCCCACGCCCGCGCATTCAGCTCGGCGCTTGGTACAATCTCGTTGATCAGGCCCCAGCCCTTGCCTTCCTCAGCATCAAACCATCGTCCCGTCAGCAACAGCTCCATTGCAATGTGGTACGGCACCCGCTTGGGCAGCTTCACACTCGCTGCATCCGCCACCGTACCGGAGCGTATCTCAGGCAGCGCAAAGGTCGCGTGATCCGCCGCCAAAATCATATCGGCGCTCAACGCAAGCTCCAGCCCGCCGCCACAACAAATCCCATTCACCGCCGCAATCACCGGCTTGTTCAGTCCCGGCAATTCCTGCAACCCGCCAAACCCGCCGACGCCATAGTTGCCATCCACCGCGTCGCCATCCGCCGCCGCCTTGAGGTCCCAACCGGGGCAGAAAAACTTGTCTCCGCTGCCCGTGATGATCGCCACCCTCAGTTCGGGATCATCCCGAAACCCGGCAAACACCTCACCCATCCGCACGGACGTCTTGAGATCGATCGCATTCGCCTTCGGCCGGTCCAGCGTCACTTCCAATATGCCGCCCTCGCGGCGCGTCTTGATCGGATCCATCGTCTTATCTCCTTGGGGCTTGGCGCAGGAGCGCATCCACAGCAATCGCCGCATCGCGTGTGCATATCAGCGGGTTGATCTCTACCTCGCTGACACGCTCCGCATTGGCAATGACATATTCCTGCACCGCCATCACCGCATCCAGAACCGCGTCCAGATCGGCGGCAGGCTTCCCGCGAAATCCTTCCAACAGCGGCCAAATGCGCAACATGCGCAGCCCTTTCACCACACTCGAACGCCGCGCAGGAATGAGCAGCGAAGTCGTGTCCTGCCACAACTCCGTGAGCACCCCTCCCGCCCCCAGCGTGAGCACAAACCCATGCGCCGGATCGCGTACGACGCCCACGAGCAATTCGGCAACCGCCCCCTGCACCATCTCCTCTAAAAGATACTCCCCCTCCGGCATCCCCCGCGCCGCTGCCTCGACCTCATCGCTGCGCAGTCCCAAGGCCACGCCGCCCGCCTCCGACTTATGCGCAAGACCGGTCATCTTCAAAACCAGCGGCGCGCGCAGTTCCGATGCAGCTTCCGCAAGCTCATCCAAACCCGCCACTGCCACTCCGCGCGGGACCTCCAGTCCAAACCCAGCCAACGCTTCCTTTGCCGCGCGCTCCTCCATCAAGACACCCTCACGCGGCGCCCCGGCTGGCAACACCGCTGCCAACTCCGGCATATGCATCCGCGCCGCCACAGCCGCCGCCACAATCGCCTCGCTCAGGCCGTTCATCGGAACGACATCACCCGCCATCAACGTCTCGGCCACCTCCGCAGGCATCAATTCCGGCAGTGTCGCCACCACCGCCACCGGCCTGCCACTACGCGCCCGCACCGCCAGCGCCGCCTGCGTCGCAGAAAGCCAATCGCTGGCATCCGTATGCGGATAGTCGACAATAATGAGTGTGAGCCCAATATGCTCAGCCGCCATCGGCAGCCACGCCTGCGTCATCTTCTCCACGTCGCGCCAGACATAGGTGTGATAATCAAGCGGGTTGCCCAGAGCGACCATCGGCCCCAAAGCCGCCGAGAGCGCGTCGCGTTGCACAGGCAACAGCGTCGGCAAATCCATCCCATGCGCCAACGCCGTATCCGCCGCTAAACTGGCCTCACCCCCTGAACAACTGATCGACGACAGTGTCGGCGCCTCCAAAGGTCCCACCATGTGCAAAAGCTTCAGCGTCTCCAGAAACGTCGGCAAATCAGACACCCGCCCAATCCCCAACCGCGCAAGCAGCGCCGCCGCCCCCGCATCACTCCCTGCAAGTGATGCCGTATGCGACACCGCCGCCTGCTGCGCCTGCGCAGAACGGCCCACCTTCAAAGCCACCAATGGCACGCCGCGCGCATGCGCCTTCAGCGCAACCGCATGCCACTCCGCCACATCTCCGAACCCCTCGATGTGAAAACCGATCGCCGTCACGCGCGGGTCGTCCAACAACTGCGCCGCGATCGCCGCCTGCGACGTCTGCGCCATGTTCCCGCAAGCCACCACATATGCGACAGGTAACCCACGCCGCTGCATGGAAAGGTTGATCGCAATGTTGGACGATTGCGTCAGGATCGCCACCCCCCGCTCGACCCGCACGCACCCATGCTGGTCCGGCCACAACAACGCCCCGTCCACCGCATTGATGAACCCGTAACAATTGGGCCCCAAAACCGGCATGTCCCCCGCCGCCTTGACCAGCGCGGCCTGAAGATCCACCCCACCCTCATCCTCCGCCAAAACCTCCGAAAACCCGGAAGCAAAGCAAACAGCGCCACCCGCTCCCATCTTCGCCAGAGCCCTAACGACCTCGACCGTCGCAACCCTATTCACTCCGACAAAAACCGCATCCGGCGATTTCGATAGCGCCCCAAGGTTGGTTACCGCCTGCACCCCCTCAATCACCCCACCGCGCGGATGAACTGCATCAATGCACCCATCAAACCCCATCTGCCGCGTTTGCCGGATAATCTGAGCACCCCACGCCCCCCCACCAACAACCGCAATAGATCGGGGGCGCAGCAATCGAGAAAGGTCACGCCCCATGGAAAAGCTCTGTCCAAAAGAGATTCGTGCCTTCGGCGAGAGTATTTGTGGCCAGAAAAAATAACCGATTATTAACCATAGTGCTTCTAGGCTGGCACTGCGGTACAGGCCGGAGGGCCGATGACCGTGCCAGTGGAAATAGCACTGCTATTCGCTGAAGGGGGGCTCCAGAGCGGGCTTCCCTATTTTTTCTGGCCATAAATACTCCGGGGGAATCGTCGCGCAGTGGCGATGGGGGCTGGCCCCCTCCTACGTCGACGCGCTTGCGCGACGAAACATTCATCATGCACCGAGCGCACGCAGCATCTCTCGACTGATTATGTGCCGCTGTATCTCCGAGGTCCCGTCCCAAATCCGCTCTACACGCGCATCACGCCAGAAGCGCTCCAACGGGAGATCGTCCATCAACCCCATTCCACCATGAACCTGGATTGCAGCGTCGGTGACCCGTGCCAGCATCTCACTTGCATAGAGCTTGGCACTCGCGATTTCACGATTTGCGGGCAACCCCTTATCGAGGCGGTCAGCAGCAGCGAGCGTAAGCAGGTCCGCCGCATCTATTTCGGTGATCATATCTGCAAGCTGAAATGACACACCCTGGAATTTCCCGATCGGCTGCCCAAATTGCTCTCGTTCGGCCGCGTAGTGCAGTGCAAGGTCGAAGACACGCCGCGCGCGCCCCACACTCATCGTGGCGACGGTGATCCGCGTCGCATAGAGCCATGTGTTCATGACCTCAAACCCGCCATCGACGTCACCCAGGACCTGAGCATCAGGCAACCGGCAATCATCGAAATCGAGGATCATGTTCCTGTAGCCACGGTGGCTCACTGATTTATACCCGTCGCGGATGGTGAAGCCCGGCGTGCCGCGATCTACCAGAAAGGCGGTGATCCGCTTCTTGGGTCCTTTGGGCGTCTGGTCCTCACCGGTCGCAATAAACACGATGACGAAATCCGCATGATCAGCACCGGAAATGAAATGCTTCGTCCCGTTCACCACCCAATCGCCCCCATCGCGCACCGCCGTGCATTTCATCCCCCGCACGTCCGAACCAGCGCCCGGTTCCGTCATCGCGAGCGCGTCCATCCGCTCCCCGCGCACCGCAGGCATTAGATAGCGCTCGACTTGCGCTCCTTCGCAGGCCATCAGAATGTTCTGCGGACGCCCAAAGAAGTGGTTGAGCGCCATCGACCCGCGCCCCAACTCCCGCTCCACCAGCGCGAACTCCAGATGGTTTAGCCCGGCGCATCCGACGCTTGTCGGAAAGTTGCAGGCGTAGAACCCCAGATCGATCGTCTTTTGCTTGATATGCTGCGCGATCTCGGCGGGCACTTCGCCGGTACGCTCGACCAGTTCCTCGTGGGGATAGATCTCTTTTTCCACAAAGGATCGCACCGTATCCGCGATCATTCCATGCTCTTCCGTCAGCCCGTAGATCATGTTCTCTTCCTGCTCTTCAACCGCTCGCGCATCATCGCCTTACCCGCCTGCGTCCCATCATGGAACGAGCCAAACAGCTTATCCCACGGCACATCGAGATTGCCGTAATTCACTTCGAAGTAGCGGTGGTGCAGCTGGTGATGGAAGTTCCCCAGATGCGCACGCTTTTTGTTGCGAAACCATAGCCCTTCAAAGCCCGTGTGCGAAGTCACGGCAAGCAGCGCGTAGAACATCAGATGAAAAATCACATGCACCGGGCTCGAGGGCACCACCAAATGGATCAGCACCGTGCCGAAATACATCACATGCTCTACCGGGTGCATCGACAGGCCCGACCATGGCCCGATATCCGTGTTGCGGTGATGCAGCGCGTGAAACCGGTAGAGCGCATCGGTGTGCAACAGCCGGTGTATCCAGTAGAAATAGAAGCTCTCCCACACAGGGATCAGGAAGAAAAACGCGATGAACCAGACGGGCGTCTGCGCAAAGGTTGTTGCGGGCAACCAGCCCCCCGCGAGACCCCACCACGCCAGTGCCTCGAACAGGCTCCAGACCGTCACGCCGGAGGCGATGGTCCAGAACATGTTATCCTTGAGCTGGTCCGAAAACGAAAACATCCGGCCCTGCCTTGGGAAAGGGCGCGGATCATACTTCATCTCATCCCCCTGTAACCGGTAGCCATGGAACCACAGATGCAGGCCACCGGCGAGCAGCGACACGATCACCGCGTTGCGCAGCCAGATGCCCAATATCCAAAAACCCGGCTCCGATGCAGCCTCAAACGTCGGGCTCAGCAAGGCCCAACTGCCGAATGCGAGCGCCAGGACACACAGGTTGATTGTCAGCGGAAACCACGCATCCGCGTACCACCGCAGCACCGCCGAAGGGCGCGGCGGCCACTGCCAAAGCGGCGACACCGCGATCGCCTTCTCGGGCGCGTGGTTCCATTCCACACGGCTCATCCTGCGTAGTCCGAATTTTCGCTGTCCAAAATCGCCTTCAACTCCGCCAGATGCCGCGCATCCTGCTCGGGATACTCTTCCAGCTCCCTTGCCGTTTTCTCTGCGATCTCATCGCTGATCCGGCGCAGGGGCAGGCCGGTTTGCAGCGCGCGGATGTACGTCTCCGCCGCCCGCTCGAAATAGTAGAGCCTGTTGAACGTATCGGCCACCGTATCGCCGATCACCAATACGCCATGCGACCCCATCACCATGACCTTCTGCCGCGGGTCCTTGAGCAGCTTGGCACAGCGCGCACCCTCCTCCTCGAACGCCAGCCCGCCATACGCCTCGTCAATGACCACGCGGTTGAAAAAGGTACAGCAATTCTGATCAATCGGCGGCAGGCGGCTGTCTTGCAAACAGGCCAACACGGTCGCAAAAATCGAATGCACGTGCATCACACAGCGCGCATGGGGCACCGCCGCATGCACCCCGCCGTGCAGGCCCCATGCGGTCGGATCAGGCGCATCGGGCCCCGCGTATGTCTCCGAATCATCCGCATCGATCAGCAAGAGATTACTCGCTTTGATACGGGCAAAATGCACTTGATTGGGGTTCATCAAAAACTGCGTTCCGCTCTCGTTCACCGCAAGAGAGAAGTGGTTCGCCACCCCCTCATGCATGTTGAGCCGCGCAGTCCAGCGAAACGCCGCTGCCAGATCCACGCGGCTTTCCCAATGATCCATATTCGGTTTCATCTGTGTGACGCTCATCTCATTATCCTTCCATTTTGGTTCAGCTGAGCTTTCTGCCCGCACCCCGTCCATCGCATTTACGACACTATGCCTTCAATGCCCTGCTCGGCACCCAGGCATAGCCGTTCTCGCACAATATATACGCCTCATGCAGGCCATGCGGCTTGTCGCTCGGCACTTGCAAAACGATGCCGCCTGCCGCCTCGGCCAGGGCGCAGGCCTGCTCCGGGTCCGTCTCATAGAGCCGTATCTCGATCCCCGCACCGCGTGGCGGATTTTCCGGCAAAAGGCCCAAAAGCGGATTCGCATGATACGTCCCGTCACTGTGCAGCTGAAACACCTGGCCAGCATAACTCATGATCGCAAAATTTGCCGTCGGTTGATAGGCTTTCATGCCAAAAACAGTTTCTAGAAAGGCAACCTGCACCGCCACATCACGCACCAGCAGGTTGAGGCCGATCCCGCGCAATCCCGCGCCGAACTCCGCCGCGCCCACTTGATCATAGTCCACCTGTATCCACTCCCGCTTGTGCCTGATCCGACCATGTGAAATTATGCGACATGACACAAGAAACATTCCCCTCATGGCCCGATGTGGCCGCCGATCTGGTCAATGTCGCGGCAGGGCGAATGCCTGCCGACATGATCGTTACCGGCGGCATCTGGGTCAATGTCCACACGCGTGAGGCGCTGCCGGATCACAACATCGCAATCGCGCAGGGCCGTATCGCATTCATCGGCCCCAATGCGGAACACTGCAAGGGTCCCGATACGAAAATCGTCGAGGCACAAGGCCGCTACATGATCCCCGGCCTGTGCGACGGGCACATGCACATCGAGAGCGGCATGCTCACCCCCGCCGAATTCGCCCGCGCCGTCATCCCCCACGGCACCACGTCCATGTTCACCGATCCGCATGAGATCGCGAATGTCCTCGGCCTCGACGGCGTGCGCATGATGCATGATGAGGCGCTGATGCAACCCGTCAACATCTTCACCCAGATGCCCTCCTGCGCGCCCAGCGCTCCAGGCATGGAGACCACCGGCTTCGAGATCACCGCCGAGGATGTAGCGCAGGCGATGCAGTGGCCCGGCATCATCGGCTTGGGCGAGATGATGAATTTTCCTGGCGTCATCAACGCCGATTCCCAAATGCTCGCCGAAATCGCCGCGACACAAAGCGCTGGCAAAACCGTGGGCGGCCACTATGCCTCCCCCGATCTCGGCCCTGCCTTTGCGGCCTACGTCGCGGGCGGTCCCGCAGACGATCATGAGGGCACCTGCGAGGCCGACGCCATGGCGCGCATGCGACAGGGCATGCGCGCCATGATACGTCTCGGCTCCGCGTGGTACGATGTTGAATCGCAGATAACAGCCGTTACGGAGCGCGGTCTCGATCCCCGCAACATGATCCTGTGCACGGATGATTGCCATGCCGCCACACTGGTGAACGAGGGCCACATGAACCGTGTCGTCCGTCACGCGATCGCCTGCGGCTGTGACCCGCTCATCGCCCTGCAAATGGCCACGATCAACACCGCGACCCACTTCGGGCTGGAGCGTGAAATAGGCTCCCTCACCCCCGGCAGGCGCGCCGACCTGATCCTATCGTCCGACCTCAAGACACTCCCCATCGAGGTCGTCATTGCCCGCGGCCAGATTGTGGCCCAAGACGGCAAATGCCTCGTGGACTGCCCCCATTACGACTGGCCCAAACACGCCCGCCGCACCGTAAATATGGCCCGTGACCTCGCAGCGCAAGACTTCGCCATCACCGCCCCCGCGGGCGCGAACGCCGTCACCGCCAACGTCATCGGCGTGGTCGAGAACCAAGCGCCGACAAAAGCGCTCCAGTTCGAGCTGCCCGTAACCGAGGGCCGCGTGACCGCCCACGGCGACGTCGCCCAGATCGCATTGGTCGAGCGGCACCGCGCCACCGGCGGTGTCGTCAACGCGCTCGTTTCCGGCTTTGGCTATACTGGCACCATGGCCATGGCCTCCACCGTGGCGCACGACAGTCATCACATGATCGTCGTCGGCACCGACGCGGATCATATGGCCATGGCCGCCAATCACCTGCGCGCGCTGGGCGGCGGCATCACCATCTTCCGGGACGGAGCCGAGCTTGCCACCATCGACCTGCCGATCGCGGGCCTCATGTCCGACAGCCCCGCACGCGACATCGCCGCCAAGACCGAAGCGATGATGCAGGCCATGCGAACATGCGGCTGCACCCTCAACAACGCCTATATGCAACATTCCCTACTGGCTCTCGTGGTCATACCGGAGCTGCGGATCTCCGACCTCGGTCTCGTGGATGTGCGCACATTCGAATTCATGGATGTCATCGTCTCGTGACACCCTTCTCCCAAACCCGATGCCGAAATGCGGCAGCCCGTGCGCGGGCAAGGAAACCCGATACATGAACCAAGACCAGATCCTCACGCCCGACGCGCCCCAGTCCGAGGCGTTCACCGACGCCACGGCAGCCGTCGACCGCCTCACCGTGCTCTATGCGCAAGCGGTTGAGTTCCTGCGCGAGCAGTTCCTGATCTCCATGGAAGTCGCTCCCCCCGATACCCGCATCAGGGCGTTCTATCCCGAGGTCCGCTTTACCACGTCATCCTTCGCGCAGGTCGATACGCGGCTCAGCTTTGGCCACGTCGCAGGGCCAGGCACCTATGCCGCTACGATCACGCGGCCCGACCTTTTCCGCAATTACCTGATCCAGCAAATCGGCCTGCTGATCGAAAACCACAATCAGCCCGTCATCATCGGCCCGTCCGACACTCCGATCCCGGTCCATTTCGCCATGACCGGCGATGCCGCGGTTACCGTCCCCCAAGAAGGCGCCGCCGCGTTCACCCTGCGCGATGTGTTCGACGTGCCGGATCTAAGCACCACCAACGACGACATCGTCAACGGCACCTACGTGTCCGCCGACGGGGTCGCCCCCCTTGCCCCCTTCACCGCACAGCGGGTGGATTACTCCCTCGCCCGCCTCGCCCATTATACCGCCACGGACCCCGATCATTTTCAGGTTCACGTGCTCTTCACCAACTACCAGTTCTACGTGACCGAGTTCGAGGAATACGCCCGCCAGCAGCTGCGCGATCCCGCCAGCGGCTATACCTCTTTCGTCTCCACCGACGATCAGGAGATCACCGACGGCGATGCCCCCATCACCGCGTCGCTCAAACTGCCGCAAATGCCGACGTATCATCTCAAGCGGGCCGATGGCTCCGGCATCACACTGGTCAACATCGGCGTCGGCCCCAGCAATGCAAAGACCGCGACCGATCATATCGCGGTGCTGCGGCCCCACGCATGGCTGATGGTGGGCCACTGCGCGGGCCTGCGCAATTCACAGGCGCTGGGTGATTTCGTCCTTGCCCACGCCTACCTGCGCGAGGATCACGTGCTCGATGATGATCTGCCCGTCTGGGTGCCCATTCCCGCGCTGGCCGAGATCCAGATCGCACTTGAACAAGCCGTGGCCCAAGTCACGCAACTCGAAGGGTATGAGCTCAAACGCATCATGCGCACCGGCACCGTCGCCACCATCGACAACCGCAATTGGGAGCTGCGCGACCAATCCGGCCCCGTCCAGCGCCTCAGCCAGTCGCGCGCCGTCGCACTCGATATGGAAAGCGCGACCATCGCCGCCAACGGCTACCGCTTTCGCGTCCCCTACGGCACGCTTTTGTGCGTCTCCGACAAACCCCTGCGCGGCGAATTGAAGCTACCGGGCATGGCGTCGGACTTCTACAAAACCCAAGTATCGCGCCATCTGATGATCGGTATCCGCGCCATGGAGCAATTGCGCGGAATGCCGCTTGAGCGGATTCACAGCAGAAAATTGCGCTCTTTCGACGAAACCGCCTTCCTTTGACCCCGCGGCGGGGGGCAAAATGCAAAAAAACAACGTATCTCGAAGGAAAAGAGACCACTATTCGTTGTGTTCACTGTCAACATACAGTTACATTCCGCAAATGAGGCCCACCATTCGGGCAGCCGAGGAGAGAAAATGACCACAAAACCAATGACCAAAACTCAGCTCGTTGCCGCACTGGCCGAGGAGATGGGTACAGACAAAAAGGCCGCGGGCGCCGCTCTGGACTCAGTCTGTAACTTGATCACGAAAGAAGTGTCGGGCGGCGGTGCCGTGACCCTTCCGGGCGTGGGCAAAATCTATTGCCGTGAACGCCCCGAGCGTATGGTCCGCAACCCCGCGACCGGCGAACAGTTCAAAAAAGACGCCGATAAGGTCGTCAAAATGACCATCGCCAAAGCGCTCAAAGACAGCGTTAACGGCTAATTCGGCGTTAAGCTGATCGGTCACAAAAAGGGTCGCCCGGTGGTGCGGCCCTTTTTCGTTGGCCCACCCTGACATACCATCAACCGATGAAAAAATTTCAGTCGTAGGTGATCTGCACCAGGTCCGGCAGCGACGGCACGCTGCCGTGCAAGCTTTTGCGCGGGATTGGTACAGCCGGGGTACCGGCTTCACATTTTCACGCGCCATTCCTCCAAGAATGGTTCAGCCACTACGGATTGTAAAAAGAGACCTTCAGGACCGACACCCGATCGCACAACGCGGCGTTCAAATATGGCAAAGGCGCAAGTCAAATCTCGCCTGCGTCTGCAGCGCCGTATTCGGGCCAACGCTTTTTCTACATCTGGCACACGAAAACACGCTGGATCACGGAGTCTTCTACGGTAGGGCGAAGCAGTCAGGCCTGTGGCACAGGCCCCTGATGGCACGGAGCTGGAGCGCCTGTCAGAGCCGCAAGATCTTTTGTACGACGGCGCCGCAATAGCCACACAGCTACATCCCTCGGAGCGGATGGAAGCAGCGTGGAAAAACTGGTTCAGGGACGAGCAAATAGACCCCCTTCGCATGACATATGACGCATTGCCTGCCGGCCCCTATGCGCTCCTCGCCCGGTTCCTCACCGCGCTCGGACTGCATGACATGCTGAAAATCGACACCACGCCTTCCCTCGCGAAACTCGCAGATGCAACAAGTCATACAAGGGCCAAGCAGTTTCTATCGGAAATCCACGACTGATCGACGAAGAGCAGCGGTCTCAAAGCCTCACGCAGAGCCATGGACGCTGGTGCGTCCCCAAATCAGCCACAGCCGCTTGCCCTCCCCACCGTTCCGCCGCATTAGTAAAACCATCAACCAAAAGGACGGCACACCATGGACGTACGCGCAATCGGTCTGGGCCTCGCCTTTGCGCTGATGTGGTCATCCGCCTTCACCTCCGCGCGCATCATAGTGACGGAGGCGTCGCCGCTCTTCGCACTCTCTGTCCGCTATCTCGTCTCCGGCGTCATCGGCATCGCCATCGCCCGCGCGCTGGGTCAGCGTTGGAACCTCACACGCGCCCAATGGCGTGCGACGGTCGTCTTTGGCATTCTGCAAAACGCGGTCTATCTCGGCCTTTTCTTCGTCGCCATGCAAACGATCGAAGCATCGCTCGCCGCCATCATCGCCTCGACGATGCCCCTCATGGTGGCCCTCGCCGCATGGGCGTTCATGGGGGAGCGGTTAAGCCCTGTCGGCATCCTCGGCCTCATCATCGGGATCGGCGGAGTGGCCCTCATCATGGGCGCGCGCCTGACCGATACGCTCGACCACGTCGGCGTCGGCATCTGCTTCATTGGGGTACTCGCCCTTACCATCGCGACCCTCACCGTGCGCGGTGCGTCTACCGGCGGGAATCTGTTGATGGTCGTAGGCTTGCAGATGCTGGTGGGCTGCGCCGCGCTCACCCTTGCCACCGTGCTGTTCGAGACACCACGCGTGAACCTCAGCGTGCCGCTCGCGCTCGCCTTCATCTACACCTGCCTCGTGCCCGGATTGCTGGCCACATGGGTTTGGTTCAACCTCGTCGGCCGCATCGGCGCCACCCGCGCCGCGACGTTCCACTTTCTCAATCCGTTCTTCGGTGTCGCCATCGCGGCGGTGATGCTCGGCGAGGAACTGGGCCCCCGCGACATCCTCGGCGTGGTCATCATTGCCGCAGGCATCCTTGCCGTCCAGCTGTCGCGTCAGCGCAAAATCTAGACGCTCAGCGCTTGCAAAACACCGCGATCTGCGCGGTGTCTTCCCGGTACCCCACATCCGCTGCCGATCCGTAAATCGCCACTTCGCGCAGCTCGAAATCCTTGATAACGTTGTTCAGCTCCGCAAACTTCGCCGCAAACCCACGCGCCTCAAAATGCGCGGCATTTATCGCCAGCACAAACGCCGCTCCCGCCTTGGCCACGCGCAACAGCTCGTCAAGCGCCTCGGGTCCCACATGGCCATGGGTGAACGTTCCCGAACTCACCACAGCGCCGTACACCCCATCTTCGATATCAACCGCCCGCGTCAGATCAGCCTCGATCGCGCGCGCATAGAGCCCCTTGCCCATCGCCACCGCCAGCATGTCCGGAGAGATGTCGAGCGCGTGCATCTCAACCGCACCACGCAACGGAAACGCCTGCGCCAAAAGCCCGGTACCAGCACCGACATCAAGCACCGGCCCCTGCGGCATCCGCTCCGCCAGCACCATCGCCACAATCTGCGGCAACCGGTAATCCATACCGGCGGCAAATTCATTGTCATAAGTCGCCGCCCAGTCAGCGTAAAGTGCACGATTTTCCTCGGGCGTCTCCAACGCATAGGCACGGCGCAAGTCTGGTTTATCGGTCATAGGGCCCCCAATCGAGTGCAGCCTAGCCTAATTCAGGATTTTCTCAATCTCACGCGGTATCGCGCCCTGATCCGGTCGCTGGTTCGAGCCCCACGTATCGACTACTTTGCCGTCGGCATCGATCAGCACCTTGTTGAAATTCCAGCGCGGTATAAATCCGGTCTCCGCACGTACTGCCTTGTAAAACTCATGCGCCTGCGTCCCGCGCACATGCAGCATATCCGTCATAGGCAGGGTCAGGCTGAAGTTGATCTCGCAAAATTCCTTCACCTCCGCCGCACTATCCAGCTCTTGGTTAAAGTCATCGGACGGCACAGCAAGAACTACCAACCCACGGGCGCGGTAGCGGTCGTATAACGCCTGTAGCCCGTCATACTGCCTCGTGAACGCACATTGAGACGCTGTGTTGACAACCAGGACGGGCTGTCCCGCAAAGTCACTCAGTGCAATAGTCCCACCGTCGATGGACGGAAACACCGCATCCTTCGGCGCCGCCACGACCGCACCCGCCCATACCGCCATCACAATCGCCAATATCATCTGCATCACACGTCCTCCTGCACACACATACGCACCAAGCGCCCAATAGGTTCACAAAGAGTTATCCTGCGGCCACACCCCCTTTGATTTCTGCGTAAAAAGCACCATCTAATAAAATGAAAACAGCGCAAGGAGAAGCCCGTGCCAGAGTACACCAAAAACCCCGACGTCCTCGCGACCCTTTCGCCCGAAGAGCTTTACGTCACGCAGGACAGCGGGACGGAGCGTCCCGGAACCGGCAAATTGCTCTATAATAAAGAACCGGGGATTTACGTTGATATCGTTTCGGGCGAGCCTCTATTCGCCTCATCCGACAAATACGAAAGCGGCTGCGGCTGGCCCAGCTTCACCAAAGCCATCGAAAACGTGGTCGAGATCGAAGACCGCTCCCTCGGCATGGTCCGTACCGAAGTGCGCAGCGCCCATGGCGACAGCCACTTGGGCCATGTCTTTCCAGATGGCCCCCGTGATCGCGGTGGCCTGCGCTATTGCATCAACTCCGCATCACTCCGGTTTATCCACCGCGACGATATGGAGGCCGAAGGATACGGCAAGTACATCAATCAAGTGGAGAACGTAGCATGAGTAACGCAAGATCAGTACTGGCAGGCGGATGTTTCTGGGGTATGCAGGACCTCATCCGCAAACGCAAAGGCGTCATAAGCACCCGCGTCGGCTATTCCGGCGGCGATGTGCCAAACGCCACCTACCGCAACCACGGCACCCACGCCGAAGCTATCGAGGTCATCTTCGACCCGTCGGTGTTCAGCTACCGGGACCTGCTGGAGCTGTTTTTCCAGATCCACGACCCGACCACGGTGAACCGCCAAGGCAATGACCGCGGGCTGAGCTACCGCTCTGCCATCTACTATGAGGACGAGGACCAGAAAGCAGTCGCGCTCGACACCATCGCCGACATCGAAGCGTCCGGCATCTGGCCCGGAAAAGTGGTCACCGAAGTCGAGCCTGTCTCCGACTTCTGGGAAGCGGAGCCGGAGCATCAGGATTACCTCGAGCGGATCCCCAACGGCTACACCTGCCACTTCCCCCGCGCCGACTGGGTGCTGCCCAAAAGGGCTGCGGCGGAGTAAGACACACAGGGCCACTTGCCATTGCAGGTGGCCCTTCTTTTTAAATCCGACACCCAAATCACACGCCTGAACCCCCCTGAACGGGGGAGTGCGCGATATCAAAAGTCGCTCATACTGGCTCTAGCGGGCGCGCTCCATCTTTTCTGCACGTCCGGACTGGCTCTGAAATAAGGAGCCGTGTAAACAAGCATGTTGGGATTTGAATAATGATATATACGAAAGGCCTACGCGCCGGTCTGGTCTTCGCATCCTGCCTCGCCCTCAGCGCCTGCTTTGGCAACTCGTCGGGCGGCGCGGGCGGCGGAGGAGGGACCGGAGGAGGCGGGGCCGGCGGCGGCACACTGCCCGCTTCAGCCGCAGAGTTCGATACGAAATTCGATCAGCTGAGCGCGAACACTTCGGGCCTCGCGCCGACGTCTACCGCATTGACGGGCACTGCCACATTTACGGGCGCCACGAAAGTTTCCCTGTTCGAAGCGGCCAACCCCGCCAACACAGGCGAGGCCATCGGCGCGCTCGCTGTCGAGGCGAACTTCGACTCCAACACCATTTCAGGCACCGCCACCAATTTCCAAGGTACTGTTAACGGCCAAAGCGTCGCACTCACCGGCACGCTAGACACGGCGACCGCACTTGCCCCGTCGACCCTCTCTGAGCAAAGCAACCCGATTGTCCTGCCGCCCGGCATCCCGGCCATTCCGGGCGCACCAACCTCCGTCACCACAAACGCCTTCGCCATCAACATGGGTGGCGAGCTGTCCGATCCTGACGGCGTAATCGGCACCGTCAACCTTGGCCTCGGCGGCGCATTTCTCGGCCCTATCGGTGGGTCGGAAGCAACGGCGGCAGTTGGACCGGCCACGGTGGTCGTCACAAATGTCCCCGGATCAACAGGCCTGATCAACATCGGCGGAGCGGGGGAGTTCTACCTCGAGAGAAACTGACGGAGCTTCAAACGGAACTTCAATCAGTCAATGTAGAAAAGGGCTCCCAACCGGGGGCCCTTTTCTACGTTGAAGCTCAAAGAGCGCGCATCAGAAGAATTTTTCTTTCCTAGTTCTACATCGTACTATATAGTTCTACGTAGAACAAAGGAGCCGAATAATGGAACGCAGAAATTTTCTCAAACTCGCCAGCGGCGGCGTGATCCTCGCCGCAAGCGGTGCCACACTTTTCGCCGCCACCCGCACGCCAAATACCGCGCTGGCCCCCTGGTCCCGCGTCGGCAGCTACGATGACCCCCGCAAAAACGCCCTCTCCCACGCGATCCTGGCGCCAAACCCCCACAACCGACAGCCGTGGCTGATCAACCTGGAAGGCGACGATGCCCTCACCCTCTATTTCGACACGGACAAACAACTGCCCCACACGGATCCGTTTGACCGGCAACTCACCATCGGCCTCGGCTGCTTACTTGAGATGATGCGCATGGCCGCGAACGCCGATGGCTATGAGGTGGAGACGGTCCTCTTCCCCGAGGGCGAGGATGCCGCGGGCCTCGACAATCGCCCCATCGCCCGCGCTACCTTTACCAAGCGTACCCCACTGCTCGACCCGCTGTTCGAGCACGTCATGAACCGACGCTCCAACAAGGAGCCGTTCGACACCACCCGCACCATCCCGCCTGAAACCCTTGCCCGCATCCTAACAGTCGCCCGCCAGACCGATATCGGCGGCACCGTCGACCCGGAGGACATCATCCAATGGCGCGCCCTCACCACACAGGCCCTTCAACTGGAGATCGAAACCCCCCGCACCTATAAGGAAAGCGTCGATCTGTTCCGCATCGGCAAGGCCGAAGTGAACGCGAACCCGGACGGCATCGACTTTAGCGGCGCGATGTTCGAGGCCCTCGCCCTCGCCGGTGTCATGACCCGCGACGCCCTGCTCGACACCTCCTCATCGGGGTTTCAGGAGGGGCTGAAAGCGGTCCTTGCCAATACGGAAACCGGGATGGGGCATGTCTGGATGGTCACTAACGGCAACACCCGCCACGACCAGATCGCCGCCGGTGCCGACTGGCTGCGCGTCAACCTCGCCTGCACCGCCGAAGGCGTTGATTTCCAACCGCTGAGCCAGGCCCTTCAGGAATACCCCGAAATGGCGGAAATCTACGCGCAGACGCACCAGCGCCTTGCCCCCGATGGCGGAACTGTTCAAATGTTGGCACGGATCGGCTACGGTCCCGAAGTATCGATCAGCCCCCGCTGGCCAATAGAGGCAAAGATTGGAACCCTGTGAGCAAAGAGAACGGCAGTACTGATGAGATATTCAGCTTTTTCAATGAGATTGGGATCATCAGCCAACTGTCCTCTGCCTTGCTCGCCAAAAGCCTGCCCGACGGCGTTCATCCGTCCCACTTCAGCATCATCAACCACCTGGCGCGCAGGGGCGACGGGAAGCCGCCCCTGCGCATCGCCTCCGCCATGCAGGTCACCAAAAATACGATGACCCACTCGCTCAAGGTCTTGCAGGATCGCGGCTATATCGACGTGCAGCCCGATCCGAGCGACGGGCGCGGCAAACTCGTCTACCTGACCGAAAAAGGGCACACTTTCCGCAAGGATGCGATCAGCCGCGTCACCAAAGCAATCGCCGAGATTATCGGCGCCGACCAAGTTGCAATCATGCGCCGTACAAAGGATGATCTGGCAAAGATGCGCAAGCACCTCGACGACAACAGGTAGCGCGTCTTAGATCGCCACCCGTGGCCGCCCCGACGCCTCCACCGTGATCTGCGCCTCAACGAAAACCTCACGGTTCTCAATCCCCGCCGAGCGGACATCGCGCGCGACGCTCACATTGATATTCTCTGCCCCCGCCGCCTGCGCCGCCTGCAACGCCGCCGCGCGCAGGACATCTTCCAGTCGCGCAAGTGCCGTGTCCGCATCGCCGAAATCCTCCGGCCCCCCGGTCAGATGCACACGGTATTTCCCCTCGCTGGGTGAGGTCACGGTCCCCGCCTCCCGCATGGTCACACGCCCCACCACGGCACCAATCGCATTGGCCACCCCCGCATGCTCCGGCAATATCATCTCACACCCCAACATCCTGCCCACCGCCGGATAATACGTTCCCGCCGAGGCCCCGAGCCCGATCACCGGCACTGCCAGCCCGGTGTCCAATCGCACCAACCCCCGATGCGCGCCCAAGCCGCGCTGCATCAACACATGCCGCGCCAACACCGCCGGATCATCGCCAAACGGCGTCTCTTCCTCTGCAAACGCGGCCTCGAGCAACGCAAGCGCCGTCTGATGCTCCAACCGTGCGACGATCATCCGCGCGATCACCGCAGGATCCGTCGCCAACCGGTCACCGGACCCGGTACGCCGACGCCCGAACAGCGCCAGCGCCTTTTCCGCCGCGCTCGCATCCCACGCATCCGTCAGCCTCAGCACATGGCTCGCGTCCGACGGCGTCACACCCGCGATCTGCACCAGTCCCCGCTCCACCAATCGCGTCAGCGCACCCGTCTCGATCCGCGCGCGCAACATATCACCTAGCGGCAACACCCCCTCACCGACCCGCTCCAGCAGCGCCGCCTCGCGCGCCGACAATCCGCCCGTCGTCTGCCCCGCCACCGCGCGCACAAACCGCCCGTCATGCTCACCGGGCAACGTCGCGCGCAGCTGCGCATCGAGCGCGCCATGCACCACCTCCGGCGCCTCCATTGCCACCAACGAGATCGGCAAAACCCGCCGCGGTCCAAGCGTGACACCCCCCACAAGCCCCTCGCTCACGAAATGCACCTCGCTGTCCCCCCCAAGGCCCGTCGTCCGCATCGCCACCGCTTCGACCATCGTGCCAAACGCGCCCACCCGCGCACCCGCCGGATCAATAGCGGGCCGCCCGTCCTTGAGCAGCGCCACATCCGTCGTCGTTCCGCCAATATCCGACACCAGCGCATGGACCGCCCCCGTCATCCACCGCGCGCCCACGATCGACGCCGCAGGCCCGCTCAGGATCGTCTCGATCGGCCGCTCCCGCGCCTGCGCGCTCGAGATCAGCGCGCCATCGCCCCGCACCACCATCAGCGGCGCCTCCACGCCAATCTCGCGCAAAATATCCTCCGCCCGCCCAATGAGCCGGTCGATCATCCCGATCAGCCGCGCATTAAGCACCGCCGTCATCGCCCGCTTGGGCCCGTTGAGCTTTGCCGAAAGCTGATGCGAGGCGGAGACAGGGACGCCCGTCAACTCCGCAATCAACGCCATCGCGCGTAGCTCATGCGCCGGGTTGCGCACGGCAAATTGCGACGCCACGGCAAACCCGCCGACGCCCGCTCCATGCTCTCCCAAAAACGCGCGCAGCCCATCTTCATCCAGCGGTACCGCCTCGCCACCCGCATGGTTGTGCCCCCCCGCCAGCACCACATGCGGATCCCCCTTGAGCGCCTCCAAAAGCCCGTGCTTCTCCATATCCTGCGGCTTGAAACCGATATAGATCAGCGCCACACGCCCGCCCTGCCCCTCGACCAGCGCATTCGTCGCCAGCGTCGTGGACAAAGACGCCAGCCCGATCTCGGAGGCCGCGACACCCGCCTGCGCCAGGACCGCGCGCACCGCACCGCCCACACCAATCGCCAGATCGTGCCGCGTCGTCAGCGCCTTGGCGCTCGCGATCACCTCGACCTCGTCACGGATAATCACCGCATCGGTATAGGTCCCGCCCGTATCCACACCCAGCAGCAGCCCCATGGCTCTCTCCTTCAAACTCTCGGAGATGTCCTAGCTGACAAGCCGCCAAACACCAGCCCCAATAGCGTCACCCATGCGCCAAACGCGCCACCGCCCAGCGCGCCGCATCCGCCACTGCCGCGTCAGCGTCCTCACACTGCGCCTGCGCGTGCGCACGCAAGGAAACATCCCCCGAATTCCCAATCGCGTAGAGCACGTTGCGCACTAATCGGTCCCGCCCGATCCGCTTGATTGGCGAGCCTGAAAACCGCGCCCGAAACGCCGCATCGTCCAAAACCATCAACTCCGCCAGCGTCCCGCCGGCACCCCCGTGATACCGTATATCGCTCGCCGCCACGGCAAACTTGTTCCACGGACATACCGCCAGACAATCGTCACAGCCATAAATCCGGTTGCCCAGTTTCCCGCGCAACGCCTCATCCACAGGCCCCTTATGCTCAATGGTCAAATACGAAATACACCGCCGCGCATCGAGCTGGTAAGGCGCCGGGAACGCATCCGTGGGACAAATATCCTGACACGCACGGCAACTCCCGCAATGATCCACCTCACGCCCATCCGGCTCCAATTCCAGCGTGGTAAAGACAGACCCCAGGAATGCCCAATTCCCCCAGTCACGGCTCAGCAGATTGGTGTGCTTGCCGATCCATCCCAGCCCCGCCGCCTGCGCCAGCGCCTTCTCCGGCACCGGGGCCGTATCCACAAAAACCTTCACCTCACACGCCGCTTCCGCCACCAGCCAGCGCGCCAGCCGCTTCAATCGCTTCTTTACGACATCGTGGTAATCGCGGCCCTGCGCATAGACGGAAATGGCCCCCAACTCAGGCCGCTCCAAGACTGCCATCGGGTCATGCTCCGGCGCATAGCTCTCCGCCAGCATGATCACTGATTTTGCCTCAGGCCACAAAACCGACGGATCCCCGCGCCAACTGACACGCTCCTCCATCCACCCCATCTGCCCGTGATATCCCGCAGCCAAATAAGCACCCAGCCTTGCCGGCACTTCCGGAACAGCATCCGGCCTGCACACCCGACACGCCACAAACCCCGCGTCCAATGCCTCCTGAACCAACCGCTCTTTCAGGCCCATCTCTTCATTTTGCCCTCAAACTCAAATCCGCGCCCGCAACCAGCCTTGACAGTGCAGAATTCAAAAATCCAGATCGTCATAGTGCTTCGGCGGCGTGAACCCCGGCACTTGATCCGCCAAAATGGATCGGAACGCAGGCCGGGATTTGATCTTCGCGTACCAGTCCTTCACCTCCGGACAGCTGTTCCAATCAACATCCGAGATGTAATCGAGCGAGGACAGATGCGCCGCTGCGGCAAAATCCGCCAGCGTCATCACATCTCCCGCCAGCCAGCGCCGCTGGTCCAGCAACCACGTCATGTACCCCAGATGAAACTTGATCGCCTTCGCCCCCGCCTTGACGTTCTTGCTGTCGGGATAACCCGCCTTCATCATCTTCTTGTTCACCCGCTCATAAAGCAGCTTGCTGGTCACCTCATGATGAAACTTGTCATCAAACCAGCTCACGAGCCGCCGCACTTCAAGCTTTTGCGCAGGATCACTCGGCAGCAGCGACGGCTCGGGCCGCGTCTCCTCGATGTACTCACAAATCGCCGCGCTTTCGGACATCATAATCCCGTCGAGCCGCAGCACAGGCACCTTCCCCGCCGGATTGCGGCGCAGAAAATCGGGGTCCTGCTCCCAATAATGCTCTTCGACCAGATCCACTTCGATCTTCTTTTCCGCAAGGCTCAGCCGGATTTTTCGACAAAACGGCGAGAGTGGGACGTGGAAAAGGCGGGCCATGATGTATCCGTAAATTAAGCGTGAGTTCTAGATGCCTTGTGCCGCCCGATTATTCAACTCTCGAAACAATCCGCCCGCCCATCGGCAAGTATGGTCGCCGCACCTGAGCGGATTTGCGCCGCGCGTCTCGTCAGGAACGACGTGGGCTGCGACGCGCTGCGCGTCTTGGGCGAAGGCAGCACAGCGGCCAGTTGCGAGGCCTGTCGCGCAGTCAGTGCGTCGGGGCCTACGCCAAAATAATGCCGCGCCGCCGCCTCCACGCCAAACACGCCTTCATCGAACTCCGCCACGTTGAGATACACTTCCAGAATACGCCGCTTGGTCCAAACTGCCTCGACCAGCGGCGTCATCCCGGCCTCCAGCGCTTTGCGCACGTACGTCCGCCCATGCCACAAATACACGTTCTTGACCGTTTGCTGGCTCAGCGTTGAAGCCCCGCGATTAGACCCCTCCGCAATCGCCAGTTTGATCGCCGCGACGTCAAATCCCCAATGTTCGCAAAAATTCGCGTCCTCCGCCGCCACCACGGCCCGCGCCATCACCGGGGCGATTTCCTGCATCGGCACCCACTCGTGGTCGACCCCACCCAACCGGCGGGATTCGCTCATCATGTAAAATGTCGTTGGCGGGTTCGCCACACGCCCCAGCAGCACCGCACCAACAACCAGCAAGAATACGATCGCCACACTGCGCCAGAAAAACCGCCTGATCCGCCGGTGCAACGGCACACGTTCCGACGCCTCCACTGCAGGCTTCGCCTTGCCGCGTGATCCGGGTTTCGATTTGGTGGTCCGCTTCGCCATGGACCCCCTATATCCCCAGCGCCAGGTTTTGTGAACGATGCATCACCGTGCAGCTTCCTTGCCGAATGCCGAACAGCTGTGAAACAAAACCATGCCGGAGTGGGCACACAAGATGCGGGTATGAAAGACAGCCAAGATCATTAGAAAATCCTGAAAATGATTTAAAGAATCGTGTCACCACCAAAGGTACTGCTGGCGACAGGGCGCAGGTTCAAACCCACAGCCGCTGGCGAAACGATGCGCGCCTGCACCGATACGAGACGGGTCCAGCCCCAATCGCGAAAACCTGTCTTTATATCTTACGTTCATATCGCACACCCTCAGCTGTCACTGAGCCAAGGATGGACGCCGAATGAGCCGAACCTATGCCGCGTATTGTTTCCAAATTTGGTCATTTTGTGTCAGCGAAACGAACTGCTTCATTCGCTGACACAATCCATAAGGACGCTATTCCGCCGGAATAGCCTCCTCTTCTGTGCCCAACGGCGCGGGAATACGGCTCAGCATTTCCTTGGGACAGATTTGCAGGAAGTTCCCCTTCTCAAGATCCCAATGTTGCAGAATATCGGCGGCCTTCCGGCTGTCCGTCTCCGCCAGATGCCGCTCGATCAACCCCTTGAGCTGTGCTTCCCAGTGCTCGGTCGAAACCGCACAATGCACCAGCGTTTCATGATTCATCATATCTACCGCACGCCCTTCAGGATCATACAGATACGCCATGCCGCCGGTCATGCCTGCGCCGAAGTTCGCGCCGATCCCACCCAGAATGACCGCCACACCGCCGGTCATATACTCACACCCGTTGGAGCCGCAGCCTTCGATCACGACCTGCGCGCCGGAGTTGCGCACCGCAAACCGCTCGCCCGCCCGACCAGCGGCAAAAAGATAGCCATCCGTCGCACCATACAACACCGTATTGCCTATAATTGTGTTCTCTGACGCCACAATCCGACTGCTCATCTGCGGGCGCACCACAATCGTGCCACCCGACAGCCCTTTGCCCACATAATCGTTGGCATCTCCCGCCACGACCAGCTTGAGCCCCGGCACCGCGAACGCCCCCAGCGATTGACCCGCCGAGCCTGTGAGGTTCACCGTCAGATGGTCCGCCTGCAAATCGTTGCCCATCCCGAACCGCTTGACGATATGGCTCGACGTGCGCGTCCCCACCGAGCGGTGCGTGTTCTGCACCGCATAGCTGAGTTGCATCTTCTCACCGTCCTCAAGGAAGCGCACGGCATCCGTCACGATCTGCGCATCCAGCGTATCGGGCACCGCATTGCGCGGCTTGTTCCGATCATAAACCGCATCCATCTCCGCATCGACGGAGATCAGCAGCGGGTTGAGATCCAGATCATCCAGATGCGCCGACCCGCGTGAGACCTGCGTGAGCAGATCCGCCCGCCCGATCACCTCATCCAGGGACCGCGCACCGATGCTCGCCAAAATCTCGCGCACTTCGGTGGCATAGAAGGTGATCAGGTTCACCACCTTATCCGCATTGCCGGTAAACTTCGCGCGCAGATCCTCGTCCTGCGTACACACGCCCACGGGGCAGGTGTTGCTCTGGCACTGGCGCACCATGATGCAGCCCATGGCAATCAGGGCCGCCGTACCGATGCCGTATTCCTCGGCCCCCAGCATCGCCGCCATCACAATGTCACGCCCCGTGCGCAAGCCGCCATCGGTGCGCAGTGTCACACGGTCGCGCAGCTTGTTCATCGACAAAACCTGATGCGCCTCCGTCAGGCCCATCTCCCACGGCAATCCTGCGTATTTGATCGATGTCGCGGGCGAGGCACCCGTGCCCCCGTTGTGGCCCGAAATCAGGATCACATCCGCCTTCGCCTTCGCCACACCCGCCGCAATCGTGCCCACACCGCTCGACGCCACCAGCTTCACCGTCACCTTGCAGCGCGGGTTGATCTGCTTGAGATCATAAATCAGCTGCGCCAGATCCTCGATGGAATAGATGTCGTGATGCGGCGGCGGAGAAATCAGCGTCACGCCGGGCGTGGAATGGCGCAGCCGCGCAATCAGCTCCGTCACCTTCATACCAGGCAGCTGTCCACCCTCTCCGGGTTTGGCGCCCTGCGCCACCTTGATCTCCAGCTCTTCACACTGGTTAAGATACTCCGCCGTGACGCCAAAACGCCCCGACGCGACCTGCTTGATCTTGGCACTCGGGTTGTCACCATTCGGCTCCGGATGGAAATGCGCGGGATCTTCGCCGCCCTCGCCACTGTCCGACTTGGCGCCGATCCGGTTCATCGCAACATTCAACGTCTTATGCGCCTCAGGGCTGAGCGCGCCCAACGACATGCCCGGCGTCACGAACCGCTTGCGAATGGCGGTAATGCTCTCCACCTCTTCGATCGGTACCGGCGCACCCAGCTTTTTCAGCTCCAGCAGATCCCGCAGATGGATCGGCGGATTGCTCTGCATCTTGGCGCTATACTGCTTCCACATCTCGTAGGACGCTCGGTTACACGCCGCCTGCATCATATGCATCGACGTCGCTTCCCATGCGTGTGTCTCGCCCGTCTTGCGCGATTTGTAGAAACCGCCGATGGGCATCACCGCGTCATTTCCGGCCCATCCTTGCGCATGGACTTCCTCTGCCTTGCGCTGAATGCCCGTGATGCCGATGCCGCTGATGCGACTGGTCATGCCGGGGAAATACTCCGCACACATTGCACGGCTCAAACCCACCGCCTCAAAGTTCAGACCACCGCGATAGGACGACACCACGGAGATGCCCATCTTCGCCATGATCTTCAAAAGCCCCTGATCGATCGCCTCACGGTAGCGCGCCATCGCAGCGGTCAAATCCACATCCAGCAACCCGCGCCCGATCCGGTCGGCCAGACTGTCCTCCGCCAAATAGGCGTTCACGATCGTCGCACCGCTCGCAATCAGCACTGCAAAATAATGCGGATCAATACACTCCGCCGACCGCACATTGAGCGAGCAGAACGTCCGCAGCCCCTTGCGCGTCAGATGGCTGTGCACCGCGCTCGTCGCCAAAATCATCGGCATCGCCACACGGTCCGCATCGCTCATCTGATCCGTCAGCACGATGTGCCCCGCACCGGAGCGCACCGCATCCTCCGCCGCCGCACGTATCCCCTGCAACGCCGCGTTCAGGCTGCTGCCCGCCTCAAACGTACAATCCAGCGTCACCAGATCGGCGTTGAAATTCCGCGTCAGCTCCTCGAATTGCGCATTGCCCACAAACGGGCTGTCCAGCACCAAAATCTCCGTCTGGCTGCTGTCCTCATCCAGCACGTTCTTGAGGTTCCCGAACCGCGTCTTGAGACTCATCACCCGGAACTCACGCAGACTATCAATCGGCGGGTTGGTCACCTGGCTGAAATTCTGGCGGAAGAAGTGGCTCAGGGGCCGGTACTTCTTGCTCAAAACAGCCGACGGCGTATCATCCCCCATGGAGGCGAGCGTTTCCTTCCCGTCCTCCGCCATCGGTGCCAAAATCTGCTCCAGCTCCTCGATGGTATAGCCCGCCGCGATTTGACGGCGGCGCAGCTCATTCCCCTCGAAAAGCGGCTTTTCCGTCACGCCCGACAGCGCCTCGTCCAGCTCGTTGATCTTGCCCACCCACTCGCCAAACGGCCGCGCCGCAGACAGCTTGTCCTTGATCTCCGTATCGCCAAACAGCTTGCCCTCGGCCATATCCACGGCCAGCAATTGCCCGGGCCCCAGCGCGCCCTTGCGCACCACCCGCGCCTCATCGAGCGGCACCATCCCCGCCTCGGAGCCCGCGATCAGCATGCCATCGGATGTCACCACATAACGCATCGGGCGCAAGCCATTCCGGTCCAGCCCCGCACAGACCCAACGCCCGTCCGTCATGGCAAGTGCTGCTGGCCCATCCCACGGCTCCATCACGGAGTTGCAATAGGAGTACATGTCCCGCCACGCCTGCGGCAACTCGATCGCCTGCTTGGACCAGCTCTCCGGCACCAGCATCGTCTTGGCCATCGGCGCGGAGCGCCCCGCACGGACGAGCACCTCGAACACCGCATCAAGTGCCGCCGAATCCGAAGACCCCGCAGCGACAATTGGCTTGGTATCATCCGCCATATCCCCAAACGTCGAGGACGCCATGCGGATCTCATGACTCTTCATCCAGTTGAGGTTGCCCTTGAGAGTGTTGATCTCGCCATTATGCGCCAGCATCCGGAACGGCTGCGCCAGCCACCATTGCGGGAAGGTGTTGGTCGAATAGCGCTGGTGATAAATGGCGAACGCACTCTCGAACCGCGCGTCCATCAGATCGGGGTAAAATTCCGCCACCTGCTCGGCCAGCATCATACCCTTATAGATAATCGAGCGACACGACATCGATGCGATATACAGCGTCGGCACCTGCGCCGCGATGGCCGCCTTCTCGATGCGACGGCGGATCACATACAGCTCGCGCTCGAAGGTCTCCTCATCCACACCCTTGGCGTTGGAAATCAAAATCTGCTCGATTTCGGGCCGTGTCGCGTTCGCCTTCTCGCCCAGGCAGACCACATTCACCGGCACATGGCGCCAGCCGTAAATGTAGTACCCCATGCGCAGCACTTCGCTCTCCACAATCGTGCGACAGGTCTCCTGTGCGGCAAAGTTCGTGCGCGGCAAAAACACCTGCCCCACCGCGATCAGCTCGTCCTTGCGCGGCGTATGGCCTGTCCGCTCGACCTGATCGTAGAAGAACGGCACCGGAATTTGCACGTGAATCCCCGCACCATCGCCGGTCTTGCCATCCGCATCCACCGCACCACGGTGCCAGATCGCCTTGAGCGCCTTGATCCCGTTCTCGACCACCTCACGCGACCGCGACCCGTCGATGTTCACGACCAGCCCCACACCGCAGGACGAATGCTCCTCTTCCGGCGAATACAAACCCTTCTCCGCCATAAACGCGCGCTTGGCTTCTTCACGGGCTACCCATGCGTCATCATATTTGGTCATCTGGCGTCTCCTTCGGTGGGCGCAAATAGCGCAATTGTTTCTTGTCTCGTCAGCTTCTGATGTCCCCCGGCAAATCCATTGCCGAATAGACATTCATCCACATAATATTCCTGCACCATCGCCCCGGACAGCTTTGGAAACAGCCCGGCCGAGAGGTGCCGCTCGCCGTTGTACTGCAAGCCGTACCAGAGCATGGATCCACAAGTAGTGCAAAATGCCCGCTCCGCCCACTCGGAGGACTTGAACACCGTGAGGGGGCCGTTCACCACAATGCTCTCCGGCTCCGTCTGGACATTCAGAAAAGCGAAGCTGTTCTGGCGACGGCACATCTCACAATGACAGGCGCGCAATTCGGGGTTTGACGTCGCCGCCGTCACACTCACGGCACCGCAGAGACACTGACCGCGCACGTCCATTGATTCAGACATCGTTCATATCCTCCACAAATCGGGTCAGCAACCTTGACCGACAATCAAAACCATACGCTGTCGTATGTCATACGCCCGGTGTACGCGTGGTGCACACGCCGTGCCTCACTCCGCCGCTACCGCCGAAGCACCATTGAGCTGCTCGATGATCGCCTCGGCACAGTCGCGCCCGTCCTTGATCGCCCACACCACCAGCGACGCACCGCGCACGATATCGCCCACGGCATAGACGCCCTCGGCCCCGGTTCGTCCGGTGATGTAATCGACCTTCACCGTACCCCAGCGGTTGACCGGCAGATCAGAACACTCCCACAGCGTCGGCAGGTCCTCCGCCTCAAACCCCAGCGCCATGATGACCAGATCGGCCTCCTCCACGTAATCCGCGCCCTCGATCACCTCCGGCGCTTGCCGCCCCGTCGCATCCGGCTGTCCCAGGCGCATTTTCTGCACCATCACACCGGTGATCGGATCCCCGACAAACCCTTTGGGCGCGCTCAACCATTCAAACACAACGCCCTCTTCCTCGGCATTGGCGACCTCGCGCTGGCTGCCCGGCATGTTGGCGCGGTCCCGGCGATAGAGACACTTCACGCTCGTCGCCCCCTGCCGCACGGAAGTGCGCACACAATCCATCGCCGTGTCGCCCCCACCAATCACCACAACCCGCTTGCCTGCCGCATTCAGGCTTCCATCCTCGAACGAAGGCACCGCGTCGCCGAAGCTCTTGCGGTTGCTCACCGTCAGGAAATCCAGCGCCGGTACGAGGCCTGTCGCCCCCACTCCGGGCGCGCTCAAATTCCTGCTTTTATAGACGCCTGTCGCGATAATCACCGCGTCGTGGGCGCTCCGAATGTCGTCGAAACTGATGTCCCGCCCGACCTCACAATTAAGCTTGAACGTCACCCCGCCCTGCTCCAGCTGTTCGTTGCGGCGCACCACCACATCCTTCTCCAGCTTGAAACCGGGGATGCCATAGGTCATCAATCCGCCCGCGCGATCGTAGCGGTCATAGACCGTCACCTGCACGCCCGCCCGCCGCAGAAAATCCGCCGCCGCGAGCCCGCCCGGCCCCGCGCCAATGATGCCGACGCTCTCGGTCCGCTCATGAACGGGCACGATCGGCTTGACCCAGCCCTGCTCCCAGGCCGTATCGGTAATGTACTTCTCGACCGAGCCAATCGTCACAGTCCCGTGGCCCGACGATTCAATCACACAGTTCCCCTCGCACAGGCGATCCTGCGGACAAATCCGCCCACAAATTTCGGGAAAGGTATTGGTCGCCTGAGACACTTCATAAGCCTCCTGCAACCGCCCCTCTGCCGTCAGACGCAACCAGTCGGGAATGTTGTTGTGCAGCGGGCAATGCGTCTGGCAATAAGGCACACCACACTGACTGCACCGGCTCGATTGCTCCTTCGCCTTCGCCTCGGCGTACTCCGCATAAATTTCGTTGAAGTCTTCTTTGCGTAGGTTCGGCGGACGCTTTTCCGGCATGTCCCGCTCAACGCTCGTAAACTTCAACATCGGTTGCTTGGCCATGGGTCAGATCCTCAAATACACTGTGAAACGCTGCGTAAACCAAGCGTCAAGCGAATAAAAGGCAGTATTACTGACCTAAATGAACTTTTCGGCAGTTGGAAACAAGCGTTAGTCAAAGTTGTACCCGCAAAATAGGTCCGCTCTCATCCCTACTTATCCTCTTTCCCCTGAGTTTCATGCTTCTATGTTGCCCAAAACGAATCAACGGGTGCCTGATGACCACATTCTACCTCTTGCTCGTCGCATTGATTCAGGGAATTACCGAATTCCTTCCGATCAGCTCATCAGGCCATCTGATCCTACTTCCGCAACTCTCAGGTCAACATGATCAGGGGCAGATTATCGATGTCGCAGCACACGTCGGTACGCTGATTGCGGTGATCCTCTACTTCTGGTTCGACGTCCGCGCAGCCCTCGGCGGCACGCTGCGCCTGATGCAAGGCAAGGTAGATACAAAAGGCGCGTTCCTCGCGCTCTGCCTGCTCATCGCCACCATTCCTGTGATCAGCGTCGGGCTCATCCTTAAGGTCACCGGACTCGCCGACATGATGCGCGGCATCGCCGTTATCGGATGGAGCATGCTGATCTTCGGGATCGTTCTTTACTGGGCCGATCAAAAGGGGCCCGTCACCCGTACCGCCGAAGAATGGACGTTGAAACACGCCATCACCATGGGCCTGTGGCAATGCATTGCTCTCATCCCCGGCACGTCCCGCTCAGGCATAACCATAACCGCCGCGCGCACCCTGGGCTACAACCGCTCGGACGCAGCACGCCTGTCGATGCTGATGTCGATCCCGACCATCATCGCCTCTGCGGCACTCCTGAGCCTCGATGTCATCGGCACACCGGACGTCATGGGTGACATCGCAATCGTCGCCGCACTGTCCTTTGTCGCCGCGCTCTGCGCGCTGGCGTTGATGATGAAGCTGCTTCAATCCGTCAGCTACACACCTTACGTCATCTACCGCGTGATCTTCGGCTGCTTCCTGCTGTGGCTGGCCTACGCCTAACTGCGCAGGTTTTTCGCAGATTCCTTGATCGCGTCATACTGCCCCGACGGGCGGAATCGCCACAGATATTCCGGCAGCACTGACAACATCGACGTGGGCGAAATGCCCAACGCGTCAAATCCCTGCGCATCTTGTGCGACCACATTGTCACGGCGCAAATTCTTGACCTGATCGCGTGTGATCATTCCGTTTTTCAGCAGACCCAGCGAGATTTTCTCAAGCATATCAAACCCAAACGCCATCGCCCGCGCCGCAAAAAACGGAATGTTGAGCACCAGACGCCGCCGCCTGATCACCTCCAGCATCAGCGTCATCAGCTCGCGGAAATTCATCGTCACCGGACCACCAAGCTCGTACACACCCTTGGCCTTGCCCAACACACCCATGACAGCCGCCTGTGCCACGTCGTCCACATAGACAGGCTGGAACTGCGTCTCCGCCCCCACCACAGGCAGCACCGGCCCCAGCCGCGCCATGCCTGCAAAGCGGTTGAAAAATTGATCCTCGGGACCGAACACGATCGAGGGTCGCAGGATCATCGCATCGGGCTGATGCTTGAGCACTGCCGCCTCGCCTTCGGCTTTTGTCCGTGCGTAATCGCTGCCGCTCTCCAGATCGGCACCTATCGCCGAGACATGCACCATCCGGCGGATCCCGGCCTCCTGTGCCAGCCGCGCAATCCGCTCCGGCCCTTCCGATTGCACCGCGTCAAAGGTGTTTTTACCGGCTTCGGCCAGAACGCCCACACAGTTCACAACCGCATCCGCTCCCTGGATCACCGACGCCACCGAGGCATCGTCACGAATGTTGCACATCACCGGCTCGACCTGACCCACAACGCCATATGTACGCACGAACATCGCCTCATTGGGCCGCCGCACCGCAACCCGAACGCGCCAGCCCGCCTTGGCCATCCGCCGCGCAATATACCGCCCGACAAAGCCTGAACCGCCAAAGATCGTCACCAGTTGAGACATGCTGCATACCCTCACGTTTGTTCCGCACGGGTGTACTCTTGCACCGCCCCCCAAACAAGGCGCAAAAGGGCACAGGGCGTAGACGCCAAAAGAACTTGAACCTCCCGCCAGAAATCCAATTGACTCCCCCCCGCCATCCCCTTACACGCCGTCAATACGTTGAGTGCCCAGATGGCGGAATGGTAGACGCGCTAGCTTCAGGTGCTAGTACTGGCAACGGTGTGGAGGTTCGAGTCCTCTTCTGGGCACCAAAATCTTCGGATAACTCATTGGTAACACTCCAGCTTTTAACTTAAGTTAGGAGCCGTAAACCACGTCGGAGACCATTTCACCCACGTTCACCTTCGTAAAAGACGGTGTATTCTACTTCAGTCGTCGCATCCCCAAAGAGCTTCGTCGTCACTATACCTCACCTCGGATCGCCTACTCGCTTCGGACCCGGTCAGCAAAGATCGCCGATGCGAGAGCAAGAAAGGCAGCAAATCAACTCGACGACTATTGGTTCCACCTGAGGTTCCAAAATGCAGAACTGCCGGGAAAACACATGCTGCGATTGGGAACTGCAGCTATCGCAGAGTCTTCTGCCATACCGAACACCAGTGGCTCTTCATTTGTATTGTTGTCAGAAGCTGTGGAGATTTATCTTCAGCAGAAAGACAAGGGGCGTCCGGTCACCTTCAAACGAGCCGCTGATAGAGCGTGTGGCTACGTCATTGATGCGTGTGGCGACAAGCACCTTGACCTTTACGTGTTGATTTTCATCGAGAACTGACCCACGCAGTTGTTATGTTCTATGCATTGTGATGGCGTCAATGCTGTTGCCTCCTTTCGCTTTTTCTTGGCTGTTTCGGAGCTGGCCTTGAAGCGGTAGCTGTC